>Ga0209802_1000056_pt1 | contig 72697 bp, 61 predicted proteins | sample GraSoiAngelo_129_FD_185886 | JGI IMG/M metagenome (GOLD analysis project Ga0209802, IMG submission 185886) | Grasslands soil microbial communities from the Angelo Coastal Reserve, California, USA - 14_0927_12_40cm (SPAdes) (version 2) | ecosystem: Environmental > Terrestrial > Soil > Grasslands ...
CAATCTTCTGGCACGAACATATTAATGGCAATCGCCGGTTTTGTGATCGGTGTCAGCCTGTGAATTATCGAAGACTCGGTGCGGCCGGGCTCAAACTAAGCGAACTATCGCTCGGTTCTTGGGTGACCTACGGTGGGCAGGTCGGCGAAGAAGTCGCAGTCAAGTGTATGTCAATTGCATATGATATGGGTGTCAATTTCTTCGACAGCGCGGAGGCCTACGCTGACGGGAAGGCCGAGATTGTCATGGGGAACGTGTTCAAGAAACTGGGATGGCCCCGGGAGAACATAGTTGTCTCTAGCAAAGTCTTCTGGGGAGGCGACGGACCAAACGACAAAGGCTTGTCTCGCAAACACATCTTCGAGGCCTGCCGCAAATCGCTCAAACGATTGCAGCTAGAATATCTTGACCTATTCTTCTGCCATCGCCCAGACCAGAACACCCCAATCGAAGAAACCGTTCGTGCTATGGACGATCTAGTTCATCAGGGGAAGATACTCTACTGGGGCACCTCGGAGTGGAGTGCTGCCGACATTATGCGAGCGCACGCTCTTGCTCGAGAATATGATCTGACTCCTCCACAAATGGAACAACCCCAGTACAACATGCTCCACCGTGAGCGCGTCGAGAAAGAGTATCTGCCGCTGTATCGGGAAATCGGATTGGGCACAACGATATGGAGTCCGCTTGCTTCCGGGCTCCTGAGCGGCAAGTATGCGAAAGGCATTCCTGCAGGATCCCGCGCGACGTTGCCTGGATACGAATGGCTCCGAAAAAACGTAATCACCTCAGAAAACGTCGAAAGGGCCAAGCAGCTTGAACCAATTGCCCGAGACATCGGTTGTACCATGGCTCAGTTAGCGCTTGCTTGGTGCCTGAAGAATCCAAACGTGAGCACAGTCATTACCGGTGCGAGCCGGCCAGAGCAAGTTACTGAAAACATGAAGGCACTCGAAGTCTCACCAAAACTCCCTTCTGATCTCCTAGAGCAAATTGAAGCTATCCTGGTGAACAAACCTCAACAAAGCCAGGAATAAAAGAGGAGAAACCGATTCCCGATCTAACCAGGCAAGCAAGCGGGACCAGTGGGATTTGGGCTACACTGAGGGAACCTTGTACCGCTCCCCTTTTTTCCGAAGTAGACCTGGCAACTAGGTTTGCGAGGATTTCCGTGGTTTTTCAGTTAGGAGTTGCGAGTTTCCGAGTGCTTACCTCTGAGACCGAGTCTTACAATCTGCATCCGTGCGGCTCTCTTTTGACAGGAGAATGTTTCTCCTACTGGCAGCAAACCGGTGTTAATAGTGCCGATCCGGTATCTGCAGATATGGTGATGTACGATCGAACGCAATGTCCCGTTTGCCGGGTCACATTTGCATGCGGGATGGCGCGCCCACTATCAAGAGCAACACCCTTTGTACGAAAGATGGGCTGACCGTTGGTTGATTTCTCTCGTGCTCTTCATGGTTTCAGCAACGGTTGGGAATTATTTTCTTAGACCTGGCCAAATCAACTTGCCCAGGATGTTGTTCGTCGCATATTTCCTTGGAGGATTGGTCGCCTTGGCGACTTGCCGGCTTCGGTACGAACGTAATCTGAAAAATCGCGTGGGAGGCCAATCATCCGGCTAAAGCCCCGAGCAAAGTCGACGTTTGTCGTCTATTCAGGAAAATGCGGCTGCTATCGAAGTTGTTAGAGAGGTAACTGGGCTTATTTCTGGCTCTTCCACATCTCTCTTACGATTGAATTGGCGAGATAGTCATCAATCTCCGAATGTTCTGGACGGACCCCCCGCTTGCAGTTCTCGCAGATGATATCTCTCCCATCGTTGGAGTACCCACAATTATCACATTTCCAGAAGCTTGCGTTGTTGTTGGTCATTGGCCGAATAGCCCAGCGGACAGGAAGTGGTGTGATTTTCGGAAAGAATATGCCTTTTGTAACCAAACGAGGTTGGTTAGGATGTACGTACAGACCGTGGCATGTGCTACCGACGACGGGCGTCTAGGGTACGATTTTGGAGAAATAGGCTGAATCATAGATGGTTTCCACGGTAGAAAAAAAATGGCAAGAAACGATCAGACAGGCTACATATTTGCCAAATGCAAAGGAGAACGTGCACACACAATTTCCCAGATCCAGCGTATTCCCAACGTCGAATCCGCAACACCCGTAACAGGAAGGTTCGACTTGGTAATCAAGCTGCGAACCAACGAGCCGACCAAGGCCTTCACCACCATGGAGAAGATCAGAAACATCCCCAGCATCACAAACACTCAGACAACCATATCTTTCGAGAGCATTGTCAACAGCTCCAACCGAGCAGACGGCGACAGTCCACTAGCATTCGCTCTCTTGAAAGTTAGAGGCAGTTTCGACTCGATTCTGCGGAAACTAAGGACCATCCCGAACTTTGCAGAGGCACACGTCATACCTGGAGCGTTCGACATACTGGCAGCTTTCAGAGCTGACAGCTCAGAGGAGCTTCTGGAAAAGTCCGTTGAGAAGATAGGAAGCATCAACGGAATCACCGCCAGCGAGACCCTCATATCATACAGTCTCCCAGAAAGATCCGAAAGGTTCTAGACCCAGGCCAGCGGACTCTCCAGAAACCTCCTTTTTTCTCCAGACCAAGACCAGCGAAGGCTCTAGCCCGAGAAATGCCGCTTAAGACCCGATCTTGAAGGAGAGTCTTCACCGGAGGTGCCTGCAAGAATCCCGCGAGTTCATGGAGGGACCACGCGGAAGAGTCTCGGCAACGTCTTGGTGATGAAATAGACTATCACGAAACCAATGCCGTAACCAACGATTGCTCCAAGTACCCCGACTCAGTCTGCTTTGCTCAAAATTGGTGTCGCCCAACCTTCTATAAACGAGCAATGACATGGACGGATATGAAACCGGCTCTGAAGAACATATGAGTCCGACTTGCGTGGGTGTTGCTCCTGGTTGGCCTGGTATTCCGCCCCGTTGGACTTCCAGCGCTAAAGAGGGCATAGGCACCTCGGCAAGTTACCAGAGCAGAGTCTGGTTCACAATATCACATGGAATAATCAACGAGGTCTACTATCCCCGAATAGACCAGGCGAACATCAGGGACATGGAATTGCTCGTGGCTGACGGCGACCGGTACTTCTCTGAAGAAAAACGAGACACCCTCAGAAAAATTTCGCCGTTAGAACAGGGGGTGCCCGGCTACAAGCTCGTCAACTCTTGCAAGAAGGGTCGATTTCGAATGACTAAGATCGTCATCACGGATCCAGAACGAGATGTTCTCCTTCAGAAGGTCCACTTCGACCCTCTCAAGGGCAAACTTGAGGATTACGGAGTCTATGCTCTTCTCTCTCCGCACATTGGCAACCGGGGGTATGGAAACAATGGATGGGTCGGGAACTACAAGGGAACACCAATGCTCTATGCCCAGAGAGAAGACACATCATTAGCGCTGGCTTGCTCCACCCCGTTCAAACGCATGAGCTGCGGGTACGTAGGGGTGAGCGATGGCTGGCAAGATGTCAACACGAACAAGAAGATGACATGGTCATATGCCAACGCCCCGAATGGAAACATCGCGCTGACAGCTGAACTCGACCTTTCGACCAACGATGGCGAGTGCATAGCAGCCCTCGCCTTTGGACGAACACCTGACCAGGCAGGACAAAAAGCACGAAGCGCACTCCTAGGAGACTTCGACAAAGCGCAACGAGCATTCGTTGAGGGCTGGACGGAATCCCGGTCCCTGAGCATGGACATAGGCAAAACGTACGAGACAGGCTTCAACCTCTACCGCGTCAGCAACACAGTCCTACGGACCCACCAAGAAAAATCCTATCCCGGCGCAATCATCGCCAGCCTATCCATACCTTGGGGATTCAACAAAGGAGACGACGATATCGGGGGCTACCATCTCATCTGGCCCCGAGACCTAGCTCAGACAGCTGGCGGACTAATCGCCTCCGGAGACATCGAACAGGCCAAAGGAACCCTCCTCTATCTCATGTCCACCCAAGAAGAAGACGGCCACTGGCTACAGAACATGTGGCTCGATGGAACACCCTACTGGCGAGGAATACAAATGGACGAGACAGCATTCCCCATACTCATAGCAGATCATCTCAGGCGCATCAACGCCCTCACCGGCCTATACATCTGGCCCACGATCCACCGAGCTGCGGGTTACCTCGCACGCAACGGGCCCGTAACACAAGAAGACAGATGGGAAGAAGACGGTGGGTACTCGCCATTCACTCTCGCCGTGGAAATAGCCGGGTTGCTCGCCGCGGGCGATTTTGCCGAGGAGAAGGGCGATCTTGGCTTGGCCACATATCTCAAGGAGACTGCTGATACCTGGAATGAAAATATAGAAAGATGGACCTATGTCACAGGAACAGAGCTAGCGAAGAACGTCGGGGTCAAGGGCTACTACGTTAGGATCGCGCCTGCGAACGCCGTTGATTCAGAGCTTCGAGCTTCGGCTTTTGTGGGCATAAGGAATCGGGGCCTGGGGAAAGACCTTCTACCGATAGAGCAGGTGGTAAGCGTTGACGCACTTGCTCTAGTCCGATTCGGATTGAGGTCTCCTGAAGACCCAAAAATACTCGACACGGTCAAAGTAATAGATGCAATTTTGAAAAAGGACACGAAGACCGGCCCAGTCTGGCACAGGTACAACCTCGACGGTTACGGAGAACATGATGACGGCTCACCCTTCGATGGCACAGGCGTTGGAAGAGGATGGCCGCTGCTAGCAGGCGAACGAGCGCACTATGAACTCGCTCTGGGAAACGTCGAAGAGGCCCAACGGCTCCTGCATGTCATTGAAGCCCAAGCTAGCCCTGGAGGACTAATCCCGGAACAAGTCTGGGACGCGGAAGACATCCCGAAGAGAGGCCTCCGCAACGGCCAGCCCTCAGGGTCGGCTATGCCTCTGGTCTGGGCCCACGCGGAGTATATCAAACTCGTCCGGTCAATACACGAGCGAAAGGTCTTCGACATGCCACCTCAGCCAGTAGGCCGGTACCAGACAAGCAAGACGACGTCCAGATTCGCCGCTTGGAGGTTCAACCAGAAACGCCGGACAATTCCTTTCGGAAAAATTCTAAGGATTGAGGTTCTAGCCCCTGCCACGGTGCACTGGAGCGATGACGACTGGCGGACCACAACCAACAGCAAGACAACTGACACGGGACTAGGTATACACTATGTGGATTTGCCCACCAGCGGACTATCGCCCGCCTCAAACATCCTCTTCACCTTCTTCTGGCCCGACGCTAACAAGTGGGAGGGAACAAACTTCCAAGTGACCGTAGGAGCAGAGTCCCAGTAACTGTTCAAACCGAAGCGTAAGACTTAGCCGTCATTGCTAGCCTAGGGCAGAGGAGCCTCCCAACCATGGACTCGGTCATCGAACACGAACTGCTGACGCCATACGACATCCACCTCTTCAAAGAAGGAAGACACTTCCAACTCTATGAGAAACTAGGCTCCCACCCTATCCAGCTCAACGGGGAAGAAGGCACACATTTCGCGGTGTGGGCTCCTAATGCCAAACAGGTCCACGTGATTGGAGATTTCAACCAATGGCGGAACGACAGTCACCCTCTAAGACTTCGAAGCGACGGCTCCGGGATCTGGGAAGGGTTCATACCGGGACTCGCGAGAGGCGCCCTCTACAAGTACCATGTCGAGTCCAGAATCCATGCCGGATATTCCATGGAAAAGGGGGACCCCTTCGCCCTACTCTGGGAAATCCCACCTCGAACAGCATCAGTTGTCTGGGAGCTCAAGCATTCTTGGGATGACAAGGAATGGATGAAAGACCGATCGAAGAAGAATTCTCTAGACTCACCCTTCGCCATTTACGAGATCCATCTCGGATCCTGGAAGCGGGTCCCCGAAGACAACCAGCGATGGCTAACCTACAGAGAGTTGGCGAAAGACCTGCCGGTATACCTGGAAGAGATGGAGTACACTCATGTGGAATTCATGCCTGTGATGGAGCATCCCTACGGTCGGTCTTGGGGGTACCAGACTCTGGGCTATTTCGCGCCCACGAGCCGGTTCGGCATACCCGAAGACTTCATGCACCTTGTCGAGGAGCTTCACAAAAAAGGATTCGGAGTAATCCTAGACTGGGTCCCCTCTCACTTTCCATCAGACGCCTATGGACTTGCCTACTATGATGGATCTCACCTTTTCGAGTATTCTGACCCCCAGAAGAGACACCATCCTGACTGGAAGAGTTTCATCTTTGATTTTGGAAAGAGTGAAGTCCGATCGTTCCTGGCGAGCAGCGCGGTCTTCTGGCTAAACAAATACCACGCCGATGGACTCAGAGTCGATGGAGTAGCCTCAATGCTCTACCTGGACTACTCCCGAAAGAGGGGTGAATGGGCACCTAACATGCATGGGGGCAGGGAGAACCTAGAAGCATTATCATTCATCAAGGAGCTCAATAAGGCAGCATATCTTGCTCAGCCCGGGGTCCAGATGATCGCGGAAGAATCAACCGCGTGGCCCATGGTATCACGCCCAACTTACGTGGGAGGGCTGGGCTTCGGTATGAAGTGGAGCATGGGCTGGATGCATGACTCGTTGGAGTACTTCGCAAATGACCCCGTTTACAGAAAGCACCATCATGACCAGCTTACCTTCAGTCTCTGGTACGCGTTCTTGGAAAACTTCATCCTCCCATTATCCCATGATGAAGTCGTCTACGGGAAGCGTTCTCTACTCGACAAGATGCCAGGTGATACCTGGCAGAAGTTCGCTAACCTCAGACTTCTCTACGGCTACATGTACGGTCATCCTGGGAAGAAACTCCTCTTTATGGGCGGAGATTTCGGGCAGCGGAACGAATGGGACTTTGAGAAGGGCCTCGACTGGCACTTACTAGAACAGGAACCGCATAGGAGGCTTCAACAATGGGTAAAAGACCTCAACAAGACCTACCGAACTGAAGAGGCGCTTCACCGGCTGGACTTCGAGAGAAGTGGCTTCGAATGGGTGGACACCAAAGACTGGGAAAAGAGCATAATCAGCTTCGTCCGGAAGGAAAAGACCCAGCAAAGTCAAGTCCTAGTCGTGCTGAATTTCACCCCGCTGCCCCGAGTGAATTATCGATTGGGGGTTAGTGGAAGCGAATATTGGAAGGAAATCCTGAACAGTGATGCCGTCGAATATGGTGGTAGCGGTCAGGGTAATCTTGGTGGAGTACGCACCGACGCTCACGCATTTCACGGCAAAGAACATTCAATTCGGATTACTCTACCGCCTCTGGGAGCCCTGTTTTTCAAGAACGAAGTGTGAGCGTAGCTTGGATAATACTCAGTTTCTCGCCGACTTCCCCCTTTTTGAATCAACCGTTAGCTTCGCGGATAATTGTTTTGCCTTCGCGTAGCGGGCAAGTGCGAGGAGACCCGCGTTCTTCCATCTGAACTTCTCTTCAACTCTGCTCCTGCCGTTCTCCCTGATCATCGATCCGAACCGCGGGTTCTTGCCGACCATTTCTCTGATAGGCTTGGAAGGAATCTCTTTCACCGAATAGTTCATGTCTACTTCCCCACGCTGTGATGATTCGTCGATCTTCATCGTTATGATCATAGAAATCAGGACAGAGGAGAGAGATCTGGCGTCTTCGGCCGGAGTCAAGATTCCTGTCCCCCTATCGCCGTATTTTCGGATATCAAGAACTGTTTCTCGAAGGCCGCCCACGTCAGCCCCGACGACGGGGTTCCCGGTGATCATTGCTTCAAGGGCACTGATCCCGAAGGGCTCCACCCTCGAGGGCATTGCGTAAACGTCCGCTGCAACATGGGAAAGGAGATAGAGGGGACGGTCCCTGCCAAAGATGAGTCTAACATTCCTCGGGTAACCTCCAGCAACCATACTGGTTGACTTGTTTGAGTCCGGATTATTTGATGGCAATAGGAAGAATAGAAACTTGGTGCCGGGGAGTGCTTTGAGAACGCGTGGCACCGCGTCAAGGAGGATATCAACACCTTTCTGTGGGCTCAATCTCCCTGTCATGAGAACGAGAGGTCCGTCCTCTTCAAAGGGCTCAATCAGCCGCTTGCTCTGATCTTGTTGTTCTAGAGATCTATCGAGATTGCTTTGACCCTCAACTATCGGTTTCGCTTGAGCCAGGCCTTGAGTGAGAAGGTGTATCCTAAGATCCCAGCGATTTAGGTACTGATCATTCAGACCGATGGGTCTTTCACTAACTTGATCGACTCGAACCGTTGAGTTGATCTCTTCGTTATCCCAATCGCATCCATTGTAGACGTGTCCACTCTTCCCAGTGATCACGTTCCCGACGTAATCGGAAACATCATGGGTCAGGTAAGAGCTACTCACGGAGGTGACATAATTCGCTTCGTAACATCCAAACCTTTCTAGGGAGTCGTGACAGTACTCTTCCCAGACCTGACGGTATCCAAGTGTGAAGACTCCTTTCCTTCCAATCCTTACAACATGCTGAAGATCCCGGATTCCACACCATTCCTCCGATCCGTAGTGCCAAGGCTGGGAAACACGCCCAAGCAGGTGGATAGTGAATACTAGTGGAACTCGCACATGATTTTCCTCAAGAGACTGCTTCAAGGCAACTCCTGCCGGTATCATATGCCAGTCGTGGACGTGAACCAAATCGGGAAGGTTGCTAAGTGACCCTGTGGCGAGCAGGTAGTCTGAGTATGCCTTCACCGTTCTCGCGAACAAGCTCATTTTTTCAAACATGACATTGCTATCGTAGAGAGTTCGGTCATCGAGCCATTTGCTTGTCCGTCCATCCAAGCCCTTTATGAGGACATAGTGGACAGAATCTCTGTATCCCCTTTCAATCCCGGCTAAGTAATGATAATGAAGGCGGTCTGTCCCCGTTCTGTACCCGTTCGCGATGAAAGTCGTTTCGTCCTTCAGATTGTAGGCTGTTCTCAAATCCTTGTCCATGTGCCTCCCATGACTCGGGAGGAAAACAGTGATTTCTATCTTGGAGTCCTGCGCAAGGTTCTTGGCAAGTCCCGCGACAGCCTCTCCTAAACCGCCAGCCTGTGCAAGTCCTGCGCACTCATAACTAAGCATCCAAACTCTGTTCACTGAATGTGTCCTCCGACTCAGTGAGGGTTGTTGAGAAGTCACTATCCTCGTCAGCATCCCAGACGGTCAATGCCCGCTTCTAAGGGATAATAAAGAGAGAAAGCCTAAAGCGAAACCAGTTTGCATCGAACAATCGGAAGTGATGTTGATGCCCCGGGCCAAGACCTTGAAGGAAACAGCCGGTGTACTTCGAGATGTTCCCCCGCAGAATGCGTTCTATTTCTACAGATCGATAGGAGCCCCGACAGGAGCGGCGGCTCGAAACTTGTCCGACTTTGTCGGAGTGTTGAGCAGTATTGATATTGCCTCTATCCAGTTCCACGCTGGCCGTGGAGATTTCGAGAACTGGCTCAGGATGCTAGGTGACGATTCGCTTGCTCAACAAATCACCGGTTTGAAGGAGAAGAAGCTTTCTGGAGAACAGTTGCGCCTACGTCTTGTGGACGTGGTTAAGACTAGAATCAATCAGATCCAGAAGAGAGCAACCTAGGCCGATGCTATCGCAAGATCATGCATCTATGCTTCCTTGAAGCTTAGAAGGCTAAGTATGAACATGGCGTGAGACCATGACAAGGGCGAGGCGGAAACAGGCTCTCCGTTCTCTCTGTTGACTTGTTCTGCGAAAAGCTGGAGCTCATCAACGTGTCTTGCGGACCAGTCGATCAGGGTCTTGGCCTTCTGGTAGTTGCCGAGCTGGCAATGGTACAACGCCATCCAGAGTGTCGTAATGAACCAAGGGTTGCCTCCATGGTAAACGTCGCTCGGATATCTTCCGATCCCTTCGGTGGTGTAGTGAAAGGCGTTTTCGATCTGATGAGCCGTGCTCAGCATTCTAGGGTCGTCAGGTTGTAATACGCAAAACGGGAAAGATAGTCCTATGATCGCAGTATCAATGTCATTGTCCACGGGCTTAACTGATTTCAGGAAACGATTATTCTGTTCACTCCAGAGATGCTTCAGAATTGCACCCTGCAGAATGCCATTCTCTTTCTTCCAAGACTCTGCTAGCGCGTCATGTCCGAGGACTGACGCTACCTCAGCGCTCTCTCTCAGCGCCCCGCATGCCGCTGAATTCGTGTAAGTATGTAGTGCGCTTTTCTCTTCCCAGAGGTCCAGCGACGGCCCGACAAGACCGGTTTCCGGGTCTCTTCCGAACAAGAGATGTTCAACGCCTTTCTTTATGGTGGGCCAAACGGCTTCCAGAAAATCTCGATTCTTAGTCAGCTCGTAGTGCTGTCCGAAGCCCCACAAGATGGTGGCGCACTGGTCCTCCTGCTCTCCCCAGGAAGGCGCGGGAGCCCTTTCAATATGGTATCTTTGATTCCATCCACCGTTCGGCTCCTGAGCTTCTTTGCACCACCGATAGAAGGCCTCTGCATCTTTGTGATAGCCACAGCGGTCTAGCGCATATGCGACATATGTCCCGTCTCGGGACCAGACGTATCTATAATCTGGGTCTAGCGTCGGAGCGGCGACAATTCCTCCGAAATCTGGAGATACAAGGGTTCTCAGAGTTAGAAGAGACCTTCTGAGCAGGTCCTCCCAAGCCTCTGGAACTCTAGTAACTTCGGCATTTCTAAGCCAGTCTTGACAGTATTTGTTGACGTCATTAACCATCTCCGGAAGCGAACTCTTCCTTGCAGTATCGATTAGAGACAACGCGTCTTGCTTGTTGTGTGCAAAGCACATCAAGAGAACAAGTTGTTCCTTTACACCTGGATTCAGACTTCCAAGGTCCCACTTGAGACAGGAATTCACTCCTCTCGTCCCTGAATATAGGGCGAGAGAGTTTCCGGACAGTTTGCCATCTTTTGCGTCAACGAAGGCATCTGATGCATCCTCGTGGACCCCGCATTGATGGGCGGAAGAGCGTCTCTCACCTCCAAAGGCGAACCAATAGTTTCGCTTGTAGGAGACGATCGTGTCAGATCTCTGGTCGTAGTAGCAGGCATCACCGATAGGGGTTTCAGCTATGTCGAAATCGTTGTAGTAGAGGAAACTTGTGTCAATGGGAGCCAAGTTCTTGCTGGCTATCTCGAAAACTCTGACAAGGGCATCCCTGCCGGGCAAGACGAAATCCGTGGCCCTTACTTCGAAACCATTACGATTATCAGTAAAAGTTGTTTCAAGAATAGTGCTATCGGGAAGATATCTCTGTCTTCGTGTCCAAGGATCGTCTGTCAACCAGCTGAAGGATTCGTTTTGACCCTTCCCGCATATGATTCCCGGTAGAGAACCCCGAACATGCTGAGGATAGTTGTGTGTAGGCCAGAATAGGTGCCTGAGTTCTCCGTTCTTCCCGATGGTAATTAGGGTAGAACGATTGCCCATAGGGGCTTGCTGGCTTGTCGAGAGCATCTGCAGTGCCTTTCTTCAAGAGGGTCCTTTCTGCGAAACTTAAAGGGGTTAGGTATCGCAACCCTTACTAGCGAAGGAACAGCGGCAATCAGCATTCTTTAGCATTCTCCTGCAATACCGACAATGATGGTTCTTCGGTCGGCGTGGCCGCTACTAGGTAAAGATCCCCAAGGACGCGTTTCACTTATCCCATGGGTTTAGCGGCTCTCTTTTCCTTGGTTGAGATTGTATTGTCATGGTAACTAGTCTCCAAATGACCAGGATCCCAATTGTTAGAATTGCAATATCGAGCTGGCACTAGGAGCGGAAGAGACTTGTGGTCAGAGATTCTCTCTTTCACCTTCTACGCACTTTATACGTGACTGGCTTCAGTCTCTTGTGGGGGCCGGACGCGGGTATCATTAACCTAGAACTCGCGTGAACCTTGAAGGCTGTTGTTCTAGCCGGGGGCGAAGGAACCCGTCTAAGACCTCTCACCTTTACCCGGCCTAAGCCAATGCTTCCACTCGGTCCCAACCCAATAATCCACTACGTACTCTCCCATCTATCCTCCAACGGATTCCACGACATTATCATCATCGTTGGCTATCTCAAAGATCAACTGATGGGCTATCTAGGCGACGGCTCCCAGTTCGGGGTCAGAATCACATACGTTGTCGAACCGGAAGGAGTCGCATTCGGAACCGCTGGAAGCCTGAAACTGGCCGCTCATCTACTGGACGAAACATTTCTGGTCGTCCAATCTGACACAATCAGCGAAATCCCCCTGACCGAAATGGTTCAATTTCATTCGGACAGGGGAGGAGAAGTCGCGATCGCCCTGACTGAAGTAGAAGACCCGTCCCTCTATGGAGTCGCGGTTCTGGGGAAGAGAGAGGAAATTGTCAAGTTTCTCGAAAAACCGGCACCAGGCACAGCGCTTAGTAATCTTGCGAGCACTGGCTTCTACATTCTCGAACCCGATGTCGTCGATTACATAGAGGATGAAAAGTGGGACTTTGCTCGAGACCTGTTCCCCTACTTAATGCGAGTAGGTGAACATCTATTCGGGTTCGCTTCCAAGTCATTCTGGGTCGACGTGGGAGAACTCAAGGGCTACTTGGAAGGAACTGGCTGGGTCCTACGCAGGCTAGATCAAGATGCTCCTATAGATGCAAGAGCACTCGGCAATTCTAAACCGCGGGTTTTCGTGAGTGGAAACGTCAGGGTGGGTCAACGCGTTCAGATTTCTGGTCCATCATGGTTCGACAATGACGCCAAGATTGGAGATGATGTTAAGATCCAACCTGGAACGGTCTTGGAAGAAGATTCCCAGATACGCTCAGGGACATGCTTGGACCAAACGGTAACGTTTCGTCATACGGCAATCGGAAGCAATTGTTCGATAAAATCAACGATAATCGGTGAGCGAGCGATCGTGGGCGACAACGTAACCATTGATAGAGCTATAATCGGGCAGGGTTGCACCCTCGGAGACCGAGCGAAGATTCTGCCCGGGAGTCGACTGTGGCCTAATACCCGGGTTGAAGCGGACGCTACCGTAGATGGGATCATGGCGGTTCCAAGGGACAAGTCATTCTACTTTGACACTGGTCTTGGACAATATTCGGGGATACTCGTCTCCTCAATTGGAGAATTCCTGGAAGCCCTCAAAATCGTGCCATTAGAATCTCTGGAGTACCATATTGGACGGAGGGACTTTGAGAAATGGACGAAGGATGTGTTGGGTTCGATTCAACTGGCCGATAATATCAGGACCCTTAGACGGTCTCAGTCTAAGGGCGAAGAACTACGTCATCAGCTGGTTGACTTTGTCATAGAATGGGCTGAGGCAGTCTCCTCTCCACAGGAAACCTCTGACCAGCGGAAACGATCTACCTGGCCACTAACTACAGTGTAGCTGTTAACCCGGGAGAATCCATAGAAGATTCCCATCTCAGAACCCAGTGAAATTAGGTGCTCGCTCACTGTGACTGAGTTTGAAAAGCCAATGAAAGCAGCACAAAGTCCATGACGTCAAAGCGGGACCGGTGGGATTTGAACCCACGACCTTCGGGTCTCTCCACTTTATGGGTGCCGGAGCCCGATGTCCTATCCTGGTTGTCCTCGCGGGGATTTATTGCGGTTACCCGTGATCTAGACTACGGTCCCGTTGCGCGTTCTTCTCCGGGCGGGGTCAATAAAAACTAGTAATGGGACGCTGAAACTCTCTGAGGATTGAGTCTAACTAGAGAATGTCCATGTCGCGGGATCAGCCTTTGTGACTTGTTCTTGGTAGAGTCCCGCGCTCACCGAGGCACTCATCTGAACAAACAAGTTGTTCGGGCTTCTGTTGGAGATTGCGTACTCCGCCAACGTATCGCTCGATTGGAATTTCAGGTTGTATGAGACGTATCCACCGGGTTCAAACGAACCGCCTAGCGCGGACACAGTCTGAATTGGAAATGAGTCAACCACCAAGTTGAAGATTGGATTGCTGACATGAGTAGAGATTGATGTTGCCCGCGACCAGACGTGAATCTCCAAGTAGAAGGTGACGCCGAGATAGAAACTGCGGCGACCGCCAACAAGCTGGACCACTGTCCCATTCACCGAGTTGTAGCTCATTTCGTAATAGACTATGGTGGAAGTAACAGTCAAAGCAATTAGTCCCGCGACAATCCAGTAGAATCTCTTGGTACGGTAGAACTTTGTTGGTAGCTTGGCGTGGTCTCGCTCATGGGAATAGAACTACGCTACAGCCGATATTAAGAGTTGGACGCGTTACCAAATTTCGACAACTTGAGAATGCCCTAATAAGAAACTATGGGCGGAATCATGTGACCTTCGCGTGACCCGAACTTGGCACTGGCAACCGGACAAATGAAACCTGATCATTCCAACCCTTTCGGATCTTTCAGACGCGAATGTGAGAGTGCGCTAAACGCGGGATACTTATCTCTCAAGAAAACCTCGGGACTCAGTCTTCCAAATCTCGATATTGTGTCTACTCTCGAAGATCCGCCTAATCCAACCTTTGGTCACCTGGCGAGCTCGCTAAGCTTCGAATTGGCGAAGATCCAGAAGAGAAAACCAATCGAAGTCGCTACGACTCTAGCGGAGACAATTCGGAAACTCGTCAAACTGGACCTTATTGAATCAGTTGAGGCGACCGAGCCTGGTTACGTGAACTTCCGGGCGAACCTTGCAAGACTTACTGAAGTTACTCTGAAATCGGTTGAACGGGGCGGTTCAGAGTACGGACTCCTCAAAACACCTACTCCAGAGAAGACTATGGTGGAACATACCAGCGCAAACCCCGCAAGACCGATCCACATAGGTACCGCCAAGAACTCGATATTCGGCGACACAATAGCACGCCTCCTCAGTGCACGGGGACACGTTGTCCAGACCCATTTCTACATTGATGACACCGGCAGACAATGCGCTATCATGGCCTACGGCTACAAGCTATTGAATGAACCGGTTCCCAAGGAAAAGCCGGACCATTACATCGGGAAAATCTACTCGGTAACCGCAACGCTTGTGGAGATAGAGGAACTGAAGAACCGACTTGCCCTTCTCAAAACGACCAACGCCTCGGATGCAGATATCGTGGCCACCACCAAGTCCCTGGACGAGTGGGTCGGCATAGGCGCAGATCTTCAAAGCAAATACCCCGCGGAATTCGAGCAGCTGAGCAAGCTGATCTCCAAGGACCCTGACCCTGAGGATTCGATCAGCGAAGTCATCAGAAAGTACGAGAAGAAAGACCCCGAAACCTCAGCCTCGATGAGACGTGTCACACGGATAGTACTGAGTGGGTTTGAGCAGACTCTGCAGAGGGCTAGAATCCACTTCGACCATTGGGACTGGGAGAGTGACCTTCTCTGGTCTGGACAAGTCGCTCAGATAGTTGGCCAACTGAAGGAGTCCGGTTTCACCTTCACCAAGGGAGGAGCCTTGGAGCTCGACGTAGCAAAAGCGGTCGAGAAATTTGGGTTACGGGACAAACTAGGCGTGTCTCCGACTTTCGAGTTTCCTCCCCTCACTCTGATCCGGTCTGATGGGACTTCTCTCTATCCGACGCGAGATATTGCTTACACGCTGCACAAGTTCCGGATAGCCGAGAGGGTCATCAATGTGATCGGAACTGAACAGTCTCTTGCACAGTTCCAGGTCAAGGTCGCGTTCTGGATTACCGGGTATCGGAAGGAGGCTGAGAAATTCATCTACTTCCCCATCGGCCACCTCATGCTCGAAGGGCAGAGAATGTCTGCCCGACGGGGGCGGTACGTTACCTTCGACCAAGTCCTAGACGAAACAGTCTTGCGAGCTAAGTCAGAGGTAGATCGACGATCGCCGAGCATCCCAGGGGAAATCAGACAAAGAATAGCGGAGAGAATCGCGATTTCAGCCGTTAGATATGCCATTCTCTCTGTGGAGGCCATCAAGTCCACGAACTTTGTCTGGGACAAGGTCCTGAACTTCGAGACTAACAGCGCAGCTTTCATCAATTACGCGTACACAAGAAGCTCCGGAATTCTCCGAAAGCTGGGGAGAATAGAACAGCCAAAGACCCTGAACCTGTTGAAGGAGCCTGTCGAACAAGCGCTTGTTCTGGAACTCTCCAAGTTTCCAGAAACCTTCTCTAAAGCTGCAGATGACCTAAACCCAACGCTGCTATGCCTTTACGCCAACCTGCTTGCCCAGAGATTTCACGAATTCTATGAAAAGTCCGACATCTCCCATATGAGCAACCCCGAACTCAAATGGCAAAGGGTAGCACTTGTTCTAGCCGTCAGAACAGTCTTGAAAACTGTTGCCGGGATCTTAGGCCTAGAGCTTGCCGAACGAATGTAGAATCCTACTTCAAGGATACAACTTTCTCAGCTATCGCTCTGCCCACGTCACTGGTTCGAGCCTTTCCGCCAAGGTCGTAGGTTAACACCTTCCCCTCCTTGAGGACAGAGGTCGTTGCCTTCTCAACTAGATTCGCAGCTTTGCTCTCGCCGAGATAGTCAAGCATCATTCGCGCCGCCTCTATAGTCGCCACCGGATTCACCTTGTTCTGGCCCGTGTACTTCGGCGCAGAACCATGAACAGGCTCGAACATGCCGTAGGTCTCACCAATGTTCGCGCCGGCAGCAACCCCGAGACCTCCTACCGCTGCCGCGGCCTCGTCGGAGAGAATATCTCCGTAGAGATTCATGGTCACTATTACATCAAAGCTCTCCGGCCGTCTGATCAGCTGCATGGCTGCAGCGTCCACATGGAGATCCTCAAGCTCCACGTCTGGATACTTCTTAGCGGTGTCGAGGACTGATTGTTTGAAGATGCCATCGGTAATCTTCAAAATGTTCGCCTTATGAACGAACGCAAGCTTCCTTCTCCGTTTCATCGCCAGCTCGAGAGCGAACTTCGCAATTCTCTCCGAGGCGGCTCGGGTGACAATCTTCATTGCCACACCGACCCCAGGGGTAACTTCGAATTCCTTCCCAGAATACAACCCTTCGGTGTTCTCCCTCACCACTATCAAGTCAATCCCGGGATTCAGAGCGGTTACGTTTGGAAGGGTCCGCGCAGGGCGAACGTTGGCGTACAGATTGAAGAGAGAGCGCATCGTCACCGCAGCGCTCCGCGGGGTTCCAGGCTCCTCCGGAGTCGTCATTGGTCCCTTCAGACAAGCAGACGTTCGTTTCATCATCTCAACCGTTTTCTCCGGCAGGTTCGTGCCGAATTTTTTGATGGAGTCGAATCCGGCATCGCCCTTCAGATATTCCAAGTGTACTAGTCCCGTTTTTTGGACAGCGTCTAAGACCATAAGCGTGGCATCGACGACTTCGGGGCCTATTCCATCTCCAGGTAGAACTGCGATCTTGTGCACTCTTGTCGTCATGGAAGTTCTCTCGGTGGGAGGGTCGTCGAATTGCCGTTGAAAAAGGCTTTCTCAGCAACAGTGGCCGAGTTGAAGCTTCGACGCGTTCTTTGTGTCATTGATATTCCTTAACTAGGACTAGAACCCATGCTACCAGCAATACCATTCCAACGGTTCGATGGTGAGACTGATAACAACTGAGATCGAGAAGGGCCTGGAAGGGGTTGTTGTTGCGAAAAGTTCTATCACGTTCATCGATGGGCAGCAAGGAATCCTCCGGTATAGAGGGATTGATATCAACGAGCTTGCTGCGAAATCGAACTTCGAGGAGGTCACCTACCTGCTCTGGAACGGAAGCCTTCCAAACAAGGCCCAGTTTTCAGAATTCAAGCGACAACTCGCCGCTCGTCGTCCCCTTCCGCTACAAGTCCCGAAACTTCTAAGGGGCATACCGAAAGGCGCGATCCCGATGGAGGTTGCCCGAACAGCTGTCTCCTACATGGCAACGTTCCCCAGGAAAAAAGGAGAGACGTTTGACCAGTTTAACCGACGCGAATCTCTACAACTCACATCTACTCTTCCGACAATTGTAGCCAGCTACGAACGAATAAGAAAAGGAAAGACCCCCATCAGGCCTGACCCACGACTGGGACACGCTGCGAATTTCCTCTACGGCTTGTCGGGAAGGAAACCCGATGAAGTGTCAAGAGCCGCCTTTGATACGCTCTCCATCCTCTACGCGGACCACGAAATGAACGCCTCTACCTTTGCCGCCGTCGTCGCAATCTCCACTCTCGCCGACCTCGGAGGAGCAGTCACAAGCGCGATCGCAACTCTCGCAGGTCCCCTCCACGGAGGCTCAAACCAGCGCGTAATGGAGATGCTCGAAGAGATCGGGACAGTGGAAAAAGTCGAAGGATACGTCGACAGTGAGCTAGCAGCGGGCAGGAGGATAATGGGGTTCGGCCACAGAATCTATCGGACCTACGATCCAAGAGCCAGAATACTGAAGAACATCGCGGAAAAACTGGCTGAAGAACGCGGTGGAAGCAGGAAATGGCTCGATATTGCCGAGGAAGTGGAGAGGATCGTTATGGACAAGAGGAAGTTATGGCCCAATATCGAATTCTACGTGGCAGTCGTCCTAAACGCGCTTGGAGTGCCCAAGGACTTGATGCCAGCCGTCTTTGCCTGCAACCGAATATCCGGTTGGATCGCTCATATCTATGAACAGTACGCCGACAACAGACTCATCAGACCTCTAACAGAATACGTAGGGCCCGCTCAAGTTCCATATGTGCCAATAGATCAGCGATCTTAGAAGCCTACCTCTTAGCGGGAACCCATTTCTCCGCCTTCCAATCCCAAATGATATGCTGGTTTGGGTCGGACGCTTCAACCCTAGGCCTCTTCTCCGTCACAGTGTCCATGATAAACGAGGCACCGCATGACGGACACTCTGCGAGCAATCTCATCTCTGAGAGCTGAGTCAATTGGAATTCTCTCTTGTCACACTTCGTACAAGTGAACATTCTAAGCCCAACTATTGCTGGACAAAGTTCAGTCTCTTATCAATTTGCCCCTCGATTCAACGAACGTAGAGGGCCTGTGGCAACTTTCAGACCCATAGATGCTCCCGTTCTATTTTGACCCCAAGATCGGCGACAAGTTCGGATATCTCCCTGTAGAGTCTCTCAGAGGAAGAAACCACTTCTTCTACGGTAGTCGGGACGAATCCACAAATCTTCTTGATGAGCGCGTTGAAGTCTTTCGGTTTCTCGGATAAGTCGAAGAGGATCTTCCAGAACCAGCTAGTGGTAGTCACGTATCTTCGATTCAAGAGAAAGACAACTCTCGCAGCATCTTCCGCGACCACGCGTCGGCTCGAGAGTACTCCGATATTGTCGTTTGTCAGTACCGCGTTCCTCATAACGGCCATGGACTCGGTCATCATCATGAACGACTTTCGAATCGCCTCAACAGAATCCTTCTTGTCATTCTTCGCTACCGCCTCGTCGAGCCTTCTGAACCATCCATCTCGCTCGTAGAGCTCGATTCTGTTCCTGTACTGGTCCGCCACCCAATGCCAATCCTTGGTAAACTTCTCGGCATCATCTAGAGTGTATGACGACGTGGGATATTCGATGTTTATGATGAGGCCTCGGTAAAGATAGTATTTCATCGGGATCTCAACCTGATCACGAACCACAACGATCAGCTCCAAGTCAGAGTAAGCACGGTCAAGTCTCTTTGATGTTGACCCGCAGACATAGACAGCAAGGACATCCCTTCCATATTTCTTGACGACACGGTCTGAGATCAGGCGAGCGATCCTCAACCGGTATTCGTGCGTGTACTTTCGTAGTTTAGGGACCAAGAAAGATCAATCCTTCTTGCGAGCGATTTTACCTATTTACGGGATTACTTTCACTCCTCACTGCAAGAGATAGTCAATATTGTAACAGAACGCTCGAGTGAACAGGCCTTGAAGATTGGACTCTTGGTCTTTATCGCGAACGACCGCGAAAACTACAGCAAGCGCCCTTATGACGAGATCCGCGCGGTCGCGCGACAGGCGGAAAAGGATGGCTTCGATAGCATCTGGCTCCCTGACCACCTCTTCTATCGCAATCCCGGCGAGCCGACCCGAGGAATCTGGGAATGCTGGACCATGCTGGCGGCACTGGCCGAAGCGACACAGCGCATAGAACTCGGCACACTGGTGACGTGCAACTCCTTCCGCAATCCAGCGATCCTAGCGAAAATGACGACGACCATCGACGAGGTCAGCCACGGCCGCTTGATCCTGGGTATCGGCGCGGGATGGAACGAGCCGGAATATCAGGCGTTCGGGCTACCCTTCGACCATCGCGTAGACCGCTTCGAAGAAGCCTTACAGATTCTCAAGCCACTATTGCACGACGGGCACGTCGATTTCGCAGGAACAGTATTATCAGGCGCGAAACTGCGAGATCGTGCCGCGCGGTCCAAGGTTGGAAGGGCCACCGTTGATGGTCGGAAGCGAAGGGGGCCCGCGCATGCTCAAGCTGACGGCACGGTACGCTGACCTCTGGAACACCGGCTACATGGGCAAACCTGAAACACTGGCCGAGCGACGCACCAAAATCGAAGCCGCCTGCCGCAAAATGGGACGCAACCCGGCGACACTAGGCATCACAGCATTAATCGGTCTATGGTTCCCCGACCTCCAAGAAAAGAAACCGAAATTCTTCGACAATCCCCTGACGGGCACAGCGCACGAGATCGCGGCGGCAATGCGCGGCTACACGGAACTCGGCGTGCAACACATGATGTTTCAATGCGAGCCCTACACCCCGGAAGCGCTCAAGCGGCTGACCGAGGCGCTCCAACTCTATCGCGCCAGGGAGCGAAATCCCCGTTCCTCAACCGGCGCTCGTGTATGAGCAAAGCTTCAAGCAACGCTTACTTGGCCTAGGTCGGAACGTCTTATCGTCGCCGCGTCGCGAAGTACCAGAGGTTCCCCTCCGGGTCCCGGGCAGCATACTCCCGCTGGCCGTACGGCTGGTCTGTAGGCGGAGAATCGATGGTAGCTCCTGCACTTCGGGCATGATGGTAGTGAACGTCTACATCCTCGACGAAGACAACGAGACCGCCTGGTTGCGCCGGAAGGGACCGGGCTGAGACTAGGCCGTGTTTGGGGTCGACGCGGTGAATCCAGATTACGGAGTCCCCATTGGATACCTCGGCGTGGACCGGCCGACCGCTGGGATCTCGATCGAGTCGACCTTGCTTGAATCCGAAGACGTCCACGAGGAACCGCTGGGCGGCCTCCATGTCGTCGTATACTCGCAACGGAATGATTGGTTGGGGGTTCAAGCTACAACCGCCTTCCCCGATCTGGAGCCCACAATTCTATAAGGGCACCGGTAAGCCCTAGCGTGGGAGGACGGGTCGGTTCCAGTTCCGAGTTCGCCCTCTCTGGGCCCACTGAAGGTGCTCGGAATAGTTAGAGGGGACTTTCCACGCCGGGCTCACAGTAACAGCGGTAGGATACTTCAGGACAGAAAAGTGAATCCTAGTTTGTCTGAGGAATAGAGACAGGGACGCGTTCAGTTCGAGGTGATATGCCCCCAAGGGGGGCCCGCATTACAGTTGAAGGGATACCAGAAGATACGAACGCCTCTGCCTTGGATTGGCTCTTCCATTCTGGACCAGCATTATGGCGAACGAGCGCTTTCGTAAGTGCTCTCGCTAGCTCGAGGTTGGTCACGATCGGAATCCCAAACTCAGCCGCCTTCCTTCTAATGAGATACTCGTCTTTGAGTATCCGATGGGATGCAGGGTCCCCTTCGTGGCTCGGAATGTTGATTACGAGTCGAATCTCTCTGTTTTGGAGGTAGTCCATTATGTTCGGTTTCTTCTTCTCGCTTACCTTGTATAGTATCCTAGATTCGATTCCGTTCTTCGAAAACTCTTCCGCGGTATGCTGTGTCGCGAATATCCTGTAGCCTGCTCGCGCCAGCATTCTCGCGTACGGAATTATTCCCTTTCTCGTTTCACCCATCGAGATGAGAATGGCGTCGTCCTTCTTTGGAATGTAGAAGTTGCTCGCAATCAAGGCGTTGATGAATGCCTCTTGGAATGATTCGCCGAAACAAGCTACTTCTCCGGTGGAGACCATTTCGACCCCTGTCACGGGGTCCGCCTTGTCCAATCTTGTGAAGGAGAATTGAGGCGCTTTCACTCCAATTCTTCGGTGAATTCCCTCGCCCTGCTTTATGGTCCCGTTAGTTATGGCCTCCGCAGCCAGATCCATTAGGTTTGTTCCGATTGTCTTGGATACGAATGGCATGCTTCGAGAGGCTCTAAGGTTGCACTCGATAACCAGCGTCTGTCCATTTTTGACGAGGAACTGTATGTTAAAGGGTCCTCGGATGTTGAGGCTTCTAGCGATCCTCCGCGAATATGATAGGAGTTTCTTTCTTACTGTTCCCGTTATTGAGAGGGTCGGTATGGTCATGGTCGCGTCTCCGGAGTGGACCCCGGCATTTTCCACATGCTCGATAACTGCACCGATGAAGACTCTTGAGCCGTCGCAAACCCCGTCGACTTCAACCTCTCTCGCCCCCGTCAGAAACTTTGAGATGACAACCGGATTCTTCCGGGAAACGCGTGCTGCCTCTCGAATGTAGCCGGTAAGCTGTGCCTCGTTGAACGCGACGTTCATCGCCGAGCCCGAGAGAACATAAGATGGACGGATGAGGACAGGATATCCTATTTCCTTTGAGAATCGTTTGGCGTCCTCAAGAGATCTGAGCTTGTCCCATTTCGGTTGTTCGATCTTGAGCTTGTCCAACAGCTGGCCGAATCTTGAGCGGTCCTCCGCAGTATCAATGCTATCCGGGGTGGTGCCCAGAATCGTTGCGTGCTCGGATAGTCCCTTGACCAGATTGTTTGCGGTTTGTCCGCCGACGCTTACAACTACTCCGCGTGGGCGTTCCTTGTCCAGTATGTCCAGGACTCGTTCAAGGCTCAGTTCCTCGAAGTAGAGCTTGTCCAGTATGTCGAAATCAGTTGATACGGTCTCAGGATTGCAGTTTACCATTATGACCTCTGAGATTCTCTTTTTCAGGGCTGTAGCCATGTTCACACAGCACCAGTCGAACTCCACGCTTGATCCGATTCTGTAGCAGCCGGAGCCCAAGACGACCACCTTGTCTCTAGGCGCGTATTCGAAATCGTCCACTTCACCGCCGTATGTTAGATAGAGATAGTTTGTCGCAGCGGGCCACTCGGCGGCCATCGTGTCTATCTGTTTCGTGACCGGCACTATGTTGTGCGCTTTTCTGTAGTCACGAACTTGAGCCTCGCTCTTCCCTAGAAGTCTTCCCAGCTTTTTGTCGGAGAAACCGAATTCCTTTGCCCTCTTGACAATGTCATGATTGATTCTCTCTTTTACGATCCGTTTTTCCATGTCAACGATGTTCTTGATCTTGTCCAGAAACCATAGGTCGATACCACTCAGCCTCGATATCTCCTCCATGCTTAGCCCGGATTTCAGAGCTTTTGTCACGTAGAAGATCCGCTCATCGGTGGGCTCTCTGAGTTCTTTTCGGATCCTCTCGATACTTCTCCCCGGAATTCCGTTATCAGTCAGCTCCTTCCCGATGTCGAGCATTCTGATCGCTTTTTGCAAGGCTTCTTCGAAGCATCTTCCGATCGCCATGACTTCGCCAACGGATTTCATCTGGGTCCCGATTCCCTTGCTGACCTTGCGGAACTTTTGGAAGTCCCACCGAGGAGCCTTGACTACAACGTAATCCAATGCAGGTTCGAAACACGCCGAGGTCACCCTGGTTATCTTGTTCGAGAGTTCCGGGAGAACGTAGCCAAGGGATAGTTTTGCCGCGATGTACGCTATCGGGTAGCCAGTAGCCTTTGACGCGAGCGCGGAACTTCTAGAGAGTCTCGAATTAACTTCGATCACCCTAAATTCTTCGCTCTTCGGGTCCAACGCAAACTGTATGTTACACTCTCCAACTATGCCAAGGGTTCGTATGACCTTCTGTGCTGTTTCTCTTAGGAGGTTGTACTCGCGGTTCGTGAGGGTCTGGGAGGGAGCGACTACGATGCTGTCGCCAGTGTGGATCCCCATCGGATCCATGTTTTCCATGTTGCAGATTATGATGCAGTTGTCATCGCGATCCCTCATGACTTCGTATTCGACTTCTTTCCACTTCTCTAGGTATTCCTCGATCAGGACCTGTTTGATCCTACTGTAGGCAAGTCCTCGGAGAGCAATCTCTGCAAGCGTGCGTTCATCGAAGGCTACGCCTGACCCTTGACCTCCCAGCGTGTAGGCGACCCTGACCATGACAGGGAACCCGATCTCACGAGCCGCCTCAAGGGCGGTTTCCAAGTCAACTGCTTTCCGGCTTTTTGGAACCGGAATACCGTGTTCAATCATGGTTTTCTTGAACAGTTCCCGGTTGTCAGCGATCTCGATGCTCTCGATTCCGGTGCCGAGAACCTTCACTTTGTATTTCGAGAGAATGCCGCGTTCGGCGAGTTCGACGCCGCAGTTGAGGGCGGTCTGTCCTCCAAAGCCTAGTAGGATGCCGTCGGGTTGTTCTTTGGCGATAATTTCCTCGAGAAAGTCTGTCCTTATCGGAACCGAATATACCTTGTCCGCGAACTTCTCATCGGTGTGAATAGTGGCAATATTTGGATTGACGACGATTGTTCTTATTCCTTCTTCTCTGAGGGCCTTGATCGCTTGAGATGTTGAGTAGTCAAACTCGCCAGCTTCTCCGATCTTGATGGCGCCACTTCCTACGATGACGACCGACTTGATCCCATCTATCTTCAAGCCTTCAGGGCCTCCTCAAAGAATCTGTCAAAGAGGAATCGGGTATCGTATGGGCCCGGCGAACTCTCTGGATGCCACTGAACACCTAAGAAGGGCTTCTTCCTGTGTCTGATTCCTTCTACAGTCTTATCGTTAATGTTGACGAAGTTTGCCAAGAAGTCGGTATCTTCTAGGGACTTCCGATCGATCGTGTAACCATGGTTCTGAGTTGTAATGAAACACCTACCTGTTTCAATGTCCATACACGGGTGGTTGACAGCTCTGTGGCCGAACTTTAGCTTGTAGGTTTTCGCCCCAGCGGCCAACCCAATGATCTGGGCGCCTAAGCAAATTCCCATTATCGGAAGCTCCGTCTCCATCAGACGCCTAGTGGTCTTTATCGTACTGAGGTCCATCTTGGGGTCTCCAGGTCCATTGCTAATCACGACCCCCCGGGGATTCAGTTCGAGAATCTTGTCGGCAGGAAAGTCGTATGGGACGCGGACAACTCTTGCCCCCTTCGCGAGAAGACTGCGCAATATCCCGTATTTGACGCCGCAGTCCACGATTACAATGGTCGATTGTTCTTTTCCCTCATAGTAGATTGGCTCCTTGGGGCTCACTTTCTGTACAAGGTCTTCTTTGTTCGGGTCTTGAAGTCCGGAGATCCGATCGGTTACAACCTGCGGGTTGAACGGCGAACTCGAGACTCTCAAAACCCCCAACATCGTTCCCTTGTTTCGCAGTCGCTGCGTCAGGACCCTAGTGTCAACTCCAAAGATCCCCGGCACTCCTTGTTCGGTCAGCCATTCGTCTAGCGTTTTCTGGTTCGACCAGTGGCTGGGTCGGGAGAGGGAGTGGACGACAAATCCTTTGACCTTTACGGAATCGGATTCGAAGTGGAGCGGGACCCCTCCGTTGCCCCGAATAGAGCTAGGCGGTACACCATATGATCCGAGGATGGGGTAGGTCATTACTACAATCTGTTCTTGGTAAGATGGGTCGGTGAGCAGTTCTGGGTATCCCATCATGGAAGTGTTGAAGACGACCTCGCCAGAAATTTCAGTCTCGGCTCCAAAACCAATTCCTTGAATGACGGAGCCGTCCTCGAGGACCAGTACGCCCTTCTTACCTGGTTCCGCCAGCTCCATGTGGTGTTATGGACCCAGAGGAGGGGGATTACACGCGGCCCTTTTCAAAGTTTTACTTTGAGTTCTTCCTTCCCGGTTCGAAGCACAATCACGATCTCAGCAAACGAAGAAGTCAGTATGACCCACCGGTAGACTTCTACAAGACGCGTACGGCGTTTTTGCAATCTGGGCAGTACTGGTATAGAGCTATGAGATCTTTGTATTCTTGCTCTTCTCCCAGGCTGTGGGAGGTATACACTAACACGTTCACGAGCGGTTTTGAACAAGCGTAGTGACGGCCATCCTCGGAGGTCGACACCTCAATTCGTGCGTCCGGAATCTTAGCCTTCTTCAGCTCAGCGAGCAGGTGTTCCACGCTGGTGGCTGTAAACTCTTGGAAGGGCATGTGTGGGATGCCCCCAGCGATCTTACTCTTCACCCTAGAAGGATGCGCCATCTCGCAGACCTGAGCCGATTGTTATCGCTTTCTAAGATACTTGGAGCACTACTGCCTCGGATAAGTGCCAAGTATCGTGCCAGGGCAAGTAGAAGTGTCAGAAGGCTTAACACGTTCATCTCGTCGAACGACTCGAGTTATCACATCTGCCGAGCAGTGGCTTAGTCCCCGCTCAGTATGAACTGGAAGCTAGCTCTCAAGTCGCGGGCCGTGAAAGGTTTCAAATATTCTACCCTGCACCCCTCGTCGAATGCTATCCAGGATTTCGATAAGACGAGGTCGGATTGCAAGTCAGTCAATGTCGGGAGGTGATAGATTACGATATTCATCAGCCTAGCAAAATGGAAGCAGAAACCCACTCCAGAAACGATACGGGAAGCAGACAAACTCTGGGATCAGTTGAGAAGAGAAGGAGGCAAAGTGATCAGCGCTTACTGGACAATAGGAAGATACGACGCCATTGTCACCCTAGAGGCGCCCAGTGAAAGAGCCGCCCTGAAAGCTTTGATGCGTTGGGGAGACTATCTCAACACCGAGACACTGGTCGCGGTTCCTAGAGAAGAGGCCGTAAAACTCCTGGGATGACTCACTGTTCTTCTTCGAGCATCCTGGCCCCATTCTTTCTTTTGCTTTCTCAGAAGTTCTCATTGAAGATGGGATAGTAGTCTCGATGTCGCGGAAAACTCCGATGGATCTCGATTCCAAAAAATGGGTTGGTCGATAGAGTGGACTGGTGCATCCTCGCATCAGACCTCCTGATGACGCTGGAATGGTTAGTATTGTTGTGTCGGTGATTGCCAGTCTTGGCCTGTCTGTCGCGTTGAAGAGCTGGTCGATGATGTGTCTTTTTCCTTCCAGGCTTTGACCGCGTCGATCATGCTCATTCCTTGCGTCATCTTCCCTTTCAGGAAGAGGTTGTATTCGCTGGGTTTCCGTTTCTCTTTCTTGACGGATTTCTTGCCAAGCTGTGCGATTGTGGTCTCTTGCTGGGCGATGGTGCCTTGTTGTTTCTTGAGCATCTCGGAGTGCGATTTTATCGCGCTCTTGAAGTCCTTGATCAGAGAGTTGTGGTTCTTCTCCAGCGATGTCAGTCTAGTCTTCAGTTTGTTTATGTCCGCGAGGATGGACTTTGGTATTCCCGCTGTTTTCGGCATAGCTATTTGCTGATTCGATGAGAAGAAAAGCATTCCGCATGGTTCAGAAACGTCTGTTTATCGCATGAAAAGTAGCGTTTGCAGCCCGGCCAGCTGAAAGATCCGACGAGATCCTAGAGTTTGCGACTGCTCGCATACTCCCGTAATGCTAGGGAAAGATACTGGTAGATTCCGGGAAACCGGCGAGATTCAGCGGATTTCAGCATCCGGCACTGGTGAATGCCTGGGTGGTACTGTCGGAGGCTGCCTCAGTTGCGCTGTAGAGGCCGGCCGCAACGGTTGCACCGAGCGACAGAACAAGCTTGGATGACAGCGGAAGCATGGTTGGGTTGAGGGTCGGGTGAGTAAGTGTCAGGTTGAAGGGTACGCTTTGACCGGGTCCAAAGGAGGTATCGCCCCGAGTGGCTGTTCCGATGAGTAAGCCATCGACGGATAGGCTGAAGGTGATGTGGCTTAGGCTGGTCTGAACTGACGAAGCGCTCCAGATCGCGCCTCGGACATTGTAGTTTAACGTCCTCAAGGATGATGACTGGGTCGTGCAGTATCTTGAAACGTTGAACATTTTTACCGTAAGCCCGCGGATGGACGTGTCGCTCATTACTCCGTACGCCGCCGCGGCGGAGTACCCTAGAATCAGAATGATGGCAACGATAAATTTCCAACCGCCAAGAGAGCGCCGCTTACGCGGCTTTTCGGCATCGTCGGCCATGCAGGAATGCCCCGCACCGTCTCTTTATGAAACTTGCACACGCTGTCTTGAAGTCGGGTCGATTGGTTCGATGGTTGAAGTTCCCAGTTTCCATCACTAATGGGGTGATGGGTCTTCCTCGGGCCGCGCCTTGTCTTCGGAGGACTCTTCAACGAAGCCTTTCAGTCGTGAGACTAGGCCTGTAAACTCCATTGGGAAGATGTACTTGGTCGAGGGGCTCTCTCCTATTTTCTTCAATGCATCTAGGTATTGGATGGCCATTGTCCTTGCGTCTGCGTTCTTGGCGGATGCGTTGATGAGACCCAGTGCTTGAGCTAAACCGTCTGCGACGAGGATCTGGGATTGCTTGTTGCCCTCGGCTACCAGGATCGCGGACTGTCTTTGCCCTTCCGCTTGGAGGATGGCTGCGTTTTTCGCTCCTTCGGCTTTGAGAACGGAGGACTCCCGGATACCGTCGGATTCTGTGACCAGCGCTCGCCTACTCCGTTCAGCGGTCATTTGCTTGACCATGGCATCCTGAACGTCTTTGGGTGGTCTGATCTCTCGGATCTCGACGTTGGTCACTTTGATTCCCCATCGCTCCGTCACTTCGTCCAGCCTTGTCCGGAGAATCGTGTTGATCTGCTCCCTCTTTGACAACAGCTCATCGAGAGGTATGTCACCGACAACGGCCCTCAGGGTTGTAGTAGCAAGTCCGACCGAAGCGCCGGTAAAATTCTGCACCTGGACAATGCTCGCCGAAGCATCGACCACCTTGTAGTAGATGAGAAAGTCGATGTCCACGGGTGCGTTGTCTTTCGTGATGGCGGTCTGGTGAGGGACTTCTAGGTATCTTTCTCTCAGGTCGACTTTGACGAGCCTATTGATGACGGGGAAGATGAGTATAATTCCCGGCCCCTTTGAGCCCTTCAATCGACCGAACTGGAACTGGACGACACGCTCGTATTCTCGTATGATCTTGAGCGAAGCGGCGACAAGGGCTAGGGCTATGATTATGGCTAAGAGGATTATGGCCAGGTCGACATAGAAGGTGATATCGCCGGCCTGAAGGATGACCGAGCTGAAGAGCATCGTTAGTTCTCCGCTTTTTCTACTATCAATCTGAGCCCTTGGACATCTTTCACTCTCACAAACGTGCCTTTAGGCATGTCTGTTGAGCCGGTCACGGTGAAGTCTTCGGCGCCGATGTTTGCCGTGGCGACTTCACCAGCTCTCAAGTCACTTGTCAGGCGACCCTGCTTTCCTATTATAGCCTTGGGATTTTGCGCTGGAGGCTGGTTCATCAAAGTTTCACGAACCCGGTAAAGGTAGATGCTTCCAAAGACACCGCCGGCACCGAGTAATCCGAGGATCGTGTATGTGACCAATCCCGCTTGGATGAATGTACCTGATCCGGACGGGGCGGACGCGGGTGCTGGTGCTGACGAGGGTAGGCTGAAGATCAGGAGGAAGCCAACGATGAATATTATGACGCCGGCGATAGCGCTGACGCCGTGATGCGTTTTCAGTTCTAGGAAGATGAAGAATGCCCCTATTAGCATGAGAACGATCGAGACTATCGGGGCACCGAATACTCCTAGTCCCAAGAGTGCGAGGGCTATAGCAACCGCTCCTACAACCGTCAAGATAAGGGTAGGGTGATACAGATCAGCAAGTATCGCGAACGTTCCAGCGAGGAAGAGTATGCTGTCAAGGTTTGGATCGCTGATGACCGAAAGGAACACTGACCTCGACCCAGCATAGTGGATTGTCGCATCTCCCGCTCCCATAAGGGTGAGTGCTTGCAGAGTGCTGTTCGCATTCAGGACCTTGTTGATCACGCGTTGTTGTAGCGCGATGCACGAGTTGACGGTCTGGCAGTCATATGATACCCCATGAGTGACCATGAGAGCTGTTGCGTTTGAGTTTCGACCATGGCTTCCTGTGAGCGCAGTCATGTATTGAGTGAAGGCGTTGATGTCCTTTGCGAGAGTCGTATTTTCCTCGCCCGTGGGAATGCCACTCACGATTGGCGTCGCGGACCCGATGACTGTGCCTGGGACCATGAAGATTGAGTTCGACGATTCGGCGATGTACGCGCCGGCGCTGAACGCGTGAGCGCTACTCGGCGCCACTAGGGTGGTGAAATTGTTGTTGCTGACGCCTTCATAATTGGAGATTGCGCTGATGATGTTCTCCATATTCGAGCCGCTGCCACCGTTAGTGTTGAGGATTAGGATGAACTTGTGAATTCCCGAGGAGGATGCGTCATTGATTGATGAGACGACGAAGTCTTCAGCGCCAGGGTCGATGTTCTGGTCCAGGGAGGCGACGTAGACGTTTGATTGCGCGTGGGCCTTTTCCGGGAGGGAGGCTTGGATCGTAAGGATTAACGCTGTGAGAAGTAGCAATAGGGTGATTCTTTGTCTAGTGATTCTCACCATAAGGTGAATCCACTACGATAGTTCGTGGGGACGGTCCCGCTTAAGCCTAACCCCGCAAAACGGCCCTGTTTCGTGATTGCGTCCAGCCTAGAAAAATGGAAAGACTCGCCCGGATTGAACCCTGTTTGGCGATCTGGCACATGCCGAAAATTTTCGTTCGGAAACTGCCAGACGATTGAACGTCTTTTGTAAAAACAGGATCAAGCCCAGATTATGCCCGGATCAACCTGTCTCGCCCGAAATCGTAGCCAGACAGAAAATATTCTCTATCGGAGGGGGGGTCTAAGCGATTGCATCTCGCGACGCAAGAGTGGTCGGTGGGATCTCCTGCGCCTTCGAAATCGCCCATTACGAGCCCTGTTTCCGAATCAAAGCCTGTGATTTCTAGAACATGATTTTCCACGCTGATCCCAAGGGGAACACACGGGTATCGAGAAACCCGAGACAAGCCCAGAACACCGCTTCCTCAAGAAAACAAGCCCGAAACCGGGTTCAGACAGAAAGAGGCTATCGAAAAGAAATTCCTATAACTTTTGCAGGACCCCCGTGTGCGAGAGCGGTCCACAGCGAACCCTGCTGAAAGTAAACTTTGCCTGCCAGTCCTCGCCTTCAGAGGACAGACCAAACGGGGGAAGCTAATTCAAGACCCCAAACAAGCATTCGCGCGACCATGAGCATTCAAAAGCAGGACTATTTTGTCAGACAATCCGCCATCCCCGAGATCGGCCCGTCCGGGCTGCAACGCCTACAATCAGCAAAGATCGTGGTCGTTGGTACGGGCGGCGTTGGAAGTGCTGCCGCCTACTTCCTCGCAAGCCTCGGAACAGGACAGTTGACACTTATCGACCAAGACATCGTCGAGGAGAGCAACCTTCACCGGTTCCTAGGCGCTGATCGACGCGACCTCCACCAGCCAAAAGCAGAAGTCCTCCAACGGAAACTCGGCTCGCGCCACCCCTGGACCCGGACAGAGGCAATAGTCGAAACCCTTCGAACGGAGAATTGCAATGAGCTTCTTGTTGGTACTGATCTGATTGTTGATGGAACCGACAACCTTCGCACAAGATACATTCTCAACAGATTTTCCGTAACAAACAACACTCCCTACCTCTTCACCAGCGCCATCGCGAACCAGGGCCATCTATCCCTGTTCAACCCTCCAGCAACCCCGTGCCTCGAATGCTTCATGCCGACCGCACGGCCAGCGCCAACCAGCGACAACTGCGAGACCCTAGGAGTCACTTCAACAATAGTAGGAATGATCGGGACCATCGCAGCATCCGAGGCCGCGAAGAAACTCCTCGGCTTGCCGACAAGAATTCTCGGACAACTTCTGACCATCGACCTAGCAGGACCAGAGTTTCTGTTCACCAAGATCTCAAAGAGAGACAAGTGTGCAGGATGCAACAGTTCTCGATCAGAAACTGTTCACCATGACAGTGTGGTGATGTTGTGCGGCGACAACGTTGCCAACGTATTGCCCCAGAAGGAAGTCTCGTTAGATCTTCAATCTCTCAACACGAAGATTCCAAAGGAGTCGATAGTCGCAAGCTCTGACTCCGTATTTGTGTACACCCGACAGGCTCACAGAATATCCGTCTTCAAGACAGGCAGACTATTGATTGGACACGTCGGCACAGAAGAAACAGCAAGACAAGTAGCGAGCGATGTATGGAATGAGATACTCTGATAATCCAAAGAGACCCTTCAAGTTTTCAACAAGCTTATACGGTTCTGACAAGCTCGGTCCAAATTGCCGGGGGAAAAGAGGCGCCGGGGTTGGCATTGTCCACCGAAGGCCGATCGGCTCAGGCGACGGGCTGCAGACACGTCTCGTAGCAACCCGTAGTAAGCATCCAGGAATGGATGGCTGAAGTGGGTTCGACTCCCACCCCCGGCTCCACAGTGCATAGAAGGAGCCCGTCGTTTGCAAATAGAAGAGCGTCGGAATTTATCACCAGTTTGCACAGACTCCCGAAAAGCGAGGAATGGAACACCCCACACCGTCCGCCATATTGGACCTCGACAATTGTGAGGTGGTATCCCTGACAACTAGAAGGCAACGTTTGGTTTTATCCAGACGTTCTGAGACAGAGTTTTTGGCAACGCCCGACAGATCGTTACCCCTTACAGTGTCACCACTGTCAGGAATGGGTCAGTCTGAAAGGTTCCCTGCTCGACGACGTAGTTTGCCGTGAAGAGGACCCAGAGCTTTCCGCCTTGCGCAACGGCTTGGAAGTAGTCACCGTACTGAGGAACCGTCCATGAACCCCCGTTCGCGCTCGCGTAGAAGAACATGTTGGGGTCGGAGTCAGGCTCGTTGGAGACACTTGTTATTCTCGACTGATGAAAGCTTGAGCCACCGTTTGTAGATTTGGACACGACAACGTCGATTCGATGGTTGAAAGGGTCGAACTGGGTCGTGTAGTAGACAACGAATATGTTCCCTGTCGTTGGGTCCACGGCGACGTAGGGTTGTGCACTGACCGCTGACTTTGAAAGAACGATCGGGAATGACCAAGTCGCTCCCCTATCGGGCGATGCGGTGAAAAGTATTGAAGAGAGGCCGCAGTTGCCTGGATTGTCTGCTCCAAGGAGGGGAGAGCCCAGATACCCGCCTGAAGTGCAAACCTGGATTGTGAAATACAGGTTGCCGGCTGATGGGGTGGAGCTCGTGTCAGCTGCCAGCCATGGTATGCTTGCGGTTCTGAACTGCTCCGTGGCGAATCCCAGTGTAATAGTGTCGTAAGGAAGGGCGGTTCCTTGTCCCATGAAACTTAGGATCGTGTTTGGAGGACCAAAACTCGCGCCCCCGGGTGGAGAAGATCTCACTTTGCATGCGACGGGACCGAAGCTCGTGAAGGTTCCGTAGTCACACCACGTTACGTAGACATTGCCGTTTCCGTCCACCACGGGTGTTGTGAAAGCAGTGAAAAGGTCCGTGTCAGACAATACCACCACTTGTCCACCTGACAACATCGTGCACGAACTTAGGTCACCCTCGCACCTAGCAAGGTAGCTTGAACTTGTGGCCCGACCAAAGGTGAAGTGGTCCCAGCCCACGTAGACCGAGCCAGAATACGGGCCCTTGCTGTGGTCAACGGCCATTACCGGCTTGTCCTCGAGAGTAGGTGAGAAAATGCTGGTGCGTCCGTAAACGAAGATTTCTTTCCAGCACGCATTTATTGTCGGCGCGATGTTCGAGGTCACGCAGGACACGTTTGGGTCGAAAAGGTTGGAGTTCGATTTTGCTATCATAATCCCGTTGCCGCCATCGCGGCTAGTAGCAAGAGAGCTGTAGAGGAAGTTGCCATCTCGGCTCGGAACAACCGTCGGATCCCCAAAGGCTATCATAGGAAACACGGTCGGTGGAAAACTGACTGCAGTAATGTTGAAGTCAGGTATGTCGCTGCCCTTCAAGACTGAGAGGCCTCCGTCGATAGATACTGTGAACCCTGAGAGAGATGCGGGAGAACCCGAGGAGGCGCAGTCGGGTGAGAAGACTTGACAGAACAGGAATTTCGCATCGTTGAATCCGCCTACGACGTGGTCAGGGTTTGCCGGGTCGACCGCGATGGTGGTTTCGGACTGTGGGAAGTAACTGGTATCGTTTATGAAACGCAGTGCCCTCTGGTTGATGCTTTGCAATCCGTTCCCCCGCCCTTGCGGGCCACTTGGATTCGAAACACTTGAAGAGGTCACCGATCCCCCGATCACTGCAGAAACGTTGTCCTGCAGCTGGACTAGCCTAAGGAGTCCCATTCCAGAGAGCGGGGCATGGAAAATGTCACCTGGGGGAGGATTGTAGGACACCTGACCCCCGACTGAGACGGGAGAGAAGGTTGGGATCACAAGGGGCATGAGGACCACGGCCAGCGTCATCGTCGCGAGAACCTTGAAGACCTTGAGAGGCTTCATCTTCCGGCACCAAGACAAATCTGAGGTATTAGTTTATCCTCCCTGGTGGCCGACCGCAAGGAAAAGCTCCCAATTGTTTGCTGAACCAACGGTTTCCCATGCTTCCCCTCCCTTACAACCCTCTGTTCTTTCACAAGTTTCCGGTTTTTTGGGATGAAGATGGGATTCTTTACTGGGGAAAGGCAGAGGCTCAACAAATCGTCTTTGCTCCTATCTTACCCTCCCACCTAACACGGGAAAACATGAGCCACGGTAATTGATACACTCCCGAAGATCCTCCACCCCAGCAGCGTTATCGGCAGACCTTGAATAGCCTAGCGTTCCTTCAACCGAGATGAGGAAAATTCAGACTGGAATGGAGCTTGGAACCATATTTTGAGGTAAGCTGTGAACTTCTCGGTGGGTTTCGGAAAAGACTGGGATTCTTAAACCGAGGGTTGCCTATCTGATGCCGACTGCCGTAAAAGGGGTTAACGGATGTTCCTTCGAAGTCGACATTCCCCGACTCCTTGAACGGACATTTGAGTGGAACGTGTAATCCTAAGGGAACTTTGGCGAGAGCGCTCCCGCGGGGCATGCGTCAATGCATGCCATGCATAGGATGCATTCCGAGTCGTTGAACTTTTTCCAGTCCAAGTCCAAGATTGGAATCTGCATCGGACAAGCTGTCTCACATTCCTTGCAGTTTGAGCACTTGACAGGGTCCCTGTGCATTCCTAGTAGGCTGTTCTTCTGGAAGACTGCCATAATGCCCCCGACCGGGCAGATGTATCGGCACCAGAATCTCGGGATTCGCCACGCAGCATAGATGAACCCCATGAGTATCAGAATATTGATCCAAGTGAGCGCCGAGATACCCTCAAGCCAAGAGCCGAGATTGGCTGCGGAGAAGTCCGAAACTTGAGCGGTCCCGAGGAACCTCCACGAGTGGGCCAGGATCAGCGGTAGAGTTCCGAAAAGGGTGCCATCAGGGGTTATTGCGATAAAGAGGCCGGACGCAAAGGGTCCAAGGCTTTGCTGATAGTCTGATCCAACACCATTGTAGAGCGCGAGACCAAGAGTCCCACTAATCAAGAAAGTAATTCCAACGAGAACATACTTCAATCGGATCCAGTACTCGTGAGTACGCGTCTGAACGGAATCGACCCTTCCCTTTATCCCTGTGATAACGTCTTGTAGGAAGCCGACTGGGCAGATCCAGCCGCACATGAACCTCCCAAGCAACGCTCCGACGACAAACATAATCCCGATGGGCAGCCACGGGAAGATCGCCTGCGACAAAAGAAGCGTGGTAGCGTCCAACGTTGAACCGATCGCACCCTGCGCCTTGACACTGGCCACGACTGGTAGTATGACCCACGATCTTGCGCCGTTGAACGAAGGGTTTAGGCGAGCAAGAGCGATGCCTGCGAATAATAGAAAGAAGCCTAGCTGGACGAGAGTCCTCACTGGCCAGTAGAAGATTCTTCCGCGCCGCAATCTTTGCCATATGCGGTTCGCAACCCCGACCTTGGGTTCGCTTGTGGCAACGGGCTGCATTAGAGTCTCTAGCCTTAACCAAAGATGGGAACGAACTGACGGACGGACTGCTGAATGATAGTCCATTGTTCCGAGTAGACGCCTAACATCATAATCGCCAGCCCCAAGAATAATGTGAGAGTTGCGATGACTCGATTCAAGTTGGTCCACCATTAGCTCGGCGAATCAGTTTAGCATGCTCCGAGTTTGCGTAGTTATATTGTTTCCGAAGACCACTAGCCAATCTATTGTCTGCGTATGATATAGACAAGTCTTTAATAGCGTACGGACGAACCGAGCGAAAATTATTCTTGACTAACGGAGGATTGTCCATGGACGAGAAGAAGCCTAGCACGTCCACGAACTCCACTCCTCCTACTCCGACGCAGCCAGCCGCCTCCCAACCACCGAATCCTACGCCAGTAAAGAGCCCTCTTATCTCGCGAAGGAGATTTCTCCAAGGAGCGGTGGCCGCATCAGTGGTTCTAGCTGCCGCCTCGGTTGGGGCATCAGGCCAAATCTTAGGACCTCAGATTCCTACCCCGCTTCCTGCCCAGGTAATCGCGGATTGGGCTTCTCTGGATAAAAAGTATCAGGATGTCAAGGGTGACCTGACCACCAAAGGTTTGTACAACGAAAGCAATTATTCACAATTTTTCTATTGGCAATACGATTCGTCAGTCAGCCCATACTACAAGAATGTGATAGCTAGGCTCCCTGACGTAGATTCTTCCGGCAATCCTCTAGTCAATCCCTTCTATCCCACCGATCCTATCCTTTCGCACGTAGTCGCTTTCAATACAACATGCGTGCATCTGAGATGCCTTGTTAACCCAATATACGCCGGTAACCCGGGTTCAGGGGAATTTCGACTCCAATGTCCATGCCACGGTAGCCAGTACCGTTTGGCGGACGCCGTGCCTGTAGCGGGGCCCGCGTTCGATCTGGGTTTGAACCCTTTGCCGCAAGTCGAATTGACAGTTGACTCTAGCGGAAAGATAAGTGCAACGGGAATGAGGGGAACGCCGGGGATTGGGCGCACCTAGTAGCAAGAAGAAAGGGGTCCTCGACCCCATAATCGACCTTCTTAAGTGGACTTGGGAGAGGCTTGAACGAACGCTTCTTCTAGGACTGAAGATAGTTTTTCCTTCCCGGTTTATCAGTCCGATGGGGTTCCTTGGAATGCTTACCCTAATCGTGTTCATCATTCTCGGGGTTACAGGTGCATTGTTACTCTTCCATTTCACTCCCTTCTTCGGCAATTGTCCGCCCGCAGTCAATGGCACAACCTACGTACCCGCCAACACTTGCAACCAGGCCTTCAACAGCGTTCAATCGATAAACAACGATGTCAGCTGGGGGCAAATCGTCAGGAACATCCACTACCACGCATCCAATGCGATGGTTCTACTCGCGGTAATGCACATGTTCTACCAGTATTTTGGGGGTCGGTACAAGCTGCGGTACGAGATACTGTGGGTCACGGGGATAGTGCTTGGCGTCGTAACCGTCATCGAGGCATACACCGGCTACGACCTCATATTCAACATTCGAGGCCAACTAGCGATTAACATCGGCCAGACCCTCACATTCTACAGCCCCGTTATCGGGGCTAACCTAGCGCAGATAATATTCGGATTCAGCTTCAACGACCTAGCGATTAGATTCTATGCGTTTCACGTGTTCATAATTCCCATAATCATGCTGGCCATCATGGCGGTTCACCTCCCACGGAACCTTGTCCTAGACATCCCAGTCGCTTCCGCCATAACCGGGATAATCCTCGTGATGGGAGGTCTATTCCCGGTGGATGTCGGGGTAAAATACGACCCGAACCTGGCCACGCAGATCACGTTTCCCGAGTGGTACTTCACAAGCCTCTACGCATTCATCAGGGTTCACGGTCTGAACCCATTCATAGCGGGAGCTATAATTCCAGCTATCTTCGTCCTCATCTTTCTAATCGTCCCGTTCTTCGACAGAGGAAGGAAAATCGCTATGGTCGATCGCCCCTTCTGGATAGCGCTCGGCGTGGCTGCCCTGGGGCAGATCGCGATCGTAACTGTCTGGGGCTTCAGAGCAGCAAACCCCCTCATTGCACTCCAGAACGAGAACCAATTGGTTATCGACCCAACACTGTTCGCCGGGTCGCTCCTTATCGGTACCGCTTTAGCATATGGGTCCGTCTACGCCTATGTCCGTTGGAGACGTGCGAAGATAGACCAGCTCAGAGCGGCACGAAAGCCTCTGCCGTTTCGAAAACTTCAGCCCTACATCTTATCGAAAGGTGAAGTTTACTCGTTGCTTGGAGGTCTGCTTGTGTTGCAGGGCTTCCTTGACGTTGCTGTCTTCCGCGCCTTGTTAGATAACCTGAACAACTTTGCTCTTCTCGAGATCGGAATGGTTTTGGTCGCCTTCGCGGCGGCGGCTCATATATACAGAGTGGCAAATCAGACGAGGTGAGCTAGTAATGATACAGGCCCCGAAGAAACATTTGCCCGTCGTCGGGCTACTCGGACTTGTGATAATCGCGGCCGCAGGCGGAACCATCTACTACTACCAGTTTGCGTCCCCTCACACTCACGGGACTCCGGCCCACAGATTGGTTTTCATGACAGCTGTAATCCAAGAGCTGGGAGGATTTCACGTCAACAACACTGCCTTTCTCAACCAGACAACATTACCCGTCTTTGACAACACCAATGGGTACAACCTCACAGGAGTTAAGTTCCAAGACTATCTTCCCTCGCATTCAGATAATAAGACAATCAACGCGAATACTGGAGACACGATAACCTTCTACATTCACGGTGTTGATGGTAGCGGACACGGCATTACGCAATCTTCCAACGCCCACGGCTTTGAGATAGACGGTCCGACTGTGTCGGTGGCGCCAGGAGGAGTACTTCCTGGGACGATTCCCTTTGGCCAATGGTACTCGGTAACAGTCACTTTCACCAGCGCAGGATCCTACATCTACAGATGCAGCATAGTCTGCAGTCAACAACACGAATTCATGATGGGAAGCATAGTGGTGTCTTGAGGCGGGTGTACTGCTCGTCCAACGTGAGATCCCAGTTTCGACGAAGAGCCGGATTCTGACTTACTATGAGTATACTAAGCCGAAAATCTGGTACCTTCTAGTTTTCACTTCTCTCACCGCAACGTATGTCGCCGGCAATCTGCTCTCGACCGGCCTCTCCCCCATCAGATGGATTATCGCCGGTGTTGCGATCACATCAGGATGCGCGGGCTGCAATGCCCTGACAAACTACATCGACAGAGACATCGATGCAGTCATGAACCGCACGAGACACCGGCCCCTTCCAAGCGGAAGAATCGCCGCCGCCTCTGGCCTCCGATTCGGCCTCGCTCTCGTCGCAACTTCCATCTTATTGTCATTCACATTGAACCTTCTCTCGGTTCTATGGATGGCTCTCGGAGTTCTCGACAATGTCGGGGTCTACAGTTTGCTACTGAAGCGACGAAGCGTTCTGAACATTCTGCTAGGAGGATTTAGTGGTGGGCTTCCAGTACTTTTTGGATGGTCCGCGGCGACAGCAGGCCCCATCGGAACCATTGCATTACTTCCAACTCTCATGGCCGGGCTGGTATTTCTCTGGATTCCAATCCATATCTGGTTCCTCGCAGTCACGTATCGAGCAGATTATGCGAAAGTTGGGGTGCCGATGCTCCCCGTCGTGATTGGATCAGTGCCAGCGATCCGCCTTATAGTAATTTTCTCAATGATTCTCTTCCCATTTTCCATCGGCGTCTACCTACTCGGCCACTTCGGCCTCGTATACGGCCTGGTGGCACTCCTGGGGGGTCTAGTGAATCTGATTGGGAGTGTATGGGTTCTCTACAAGCCGACGGAAGCGAATGCCTGGAAGATGTTCAAGATCTCCAGCCCCTATCTTTTCCTGCTCTTTCTCGCAATGATAGTGGATGTGGCGTTGAGGGCTTAGGCCAGTAATCGCATGAACCGTCCCATGCCTCCGGGAATTTGGCACATTATCACGTCAGATATCCGCTTCGTCCCCATCATACGCAGCATCATATCGAAGAGAAACCCGTGGGCCATGACTCTGTCTGAGGCTTGACGCATCAGCTTCGAGTTCTCCATCTCCAGGCCGATCTGCTCCTTCCAAGAAGCCTCATAACTTGATAGAGGTGTCTGATGCTCGAAATAGTTGACCGCGGCCTCCGCTGCCAAGTCTCCCGTGATCAGAGCGGTTTGTATTCCACCGCCATTTGTAGGCATAACCATTCCAGCCGCATCGCCAACGGCCATAACTCGATCGGAATAAGTTCGGGAAAGAGGTCCGTCGACCGGGAGGCTATCCCCGATCATCGAAGCCTTGTTTCCGCCAATCAACCGTTTCGAGGCGACCGTGTTCTTCTCGATAAACCCGGTGAGGAGATCGCGTATCTGCCAGTCTCGCCTTACGTATGGTTCTCTGATCCCGATTCCAACGTTCGCGCGTCCGTGTCCCTTGGGAATTATCCACCCGTATCCGCCCGGCGAGTATCGAGGATCCATGTACATCTCTGCAACATCCTGCTCGACGTTGAGGTCGGTCATCAGATACTCTATGTTCGTGGCGACTGCATAGGGACCGGCATAGGCCCTTTCCGGAAGATCGGCTCTCTCCGCGGTCTCACTCGGATAACCGTCTGCGGCAATGATAATGTCTCCGTGAACCGACTTTTCACGTGTCGGACCAACCCAGCCTCCCTGATCATCCGGGAAGTAGTGAGCTTGGACGCCAACGTCGATATCCGCACCATGGCTTCGGGCAATATCTCCCAGGCGACTCTCGAAAATATGCCGGTCAAGAATGTAAGCGCCGAATGGAAACTCAAACTCATGTCCCCTCGGACTAATCAGACGAATGGAATGACATGTCGTATCGACAGCCTCTGGTGGGGCGTCGATTACATCGAAGTTCTTGACTCTGGGGAGGAGCTTCTCCATCTCGGCTTTGACCGGAAAATATTCGCCGCACCGGACCGGTGTGCCGAGAATTTTCTTTTTCTCGAAGACCTTCACTTTCAAGCTTTTCTTTGACAGATGGACAGCTGCCGAAAGTCCACCAGGCCCGCCGCCAACTATGACAACATCGTACTTGCTCCCGTTCAATTGCGAAGATCAGCTCGTGGTATGTCCAACGTGAAACGATCGGTAGAAGTGATTTATGCGTTTGGCCCAGTTCACAATTGATCGTGCGATCCGTGAATAGATTTATAATGCGGATCGGGTCGGTTTGACGGAAATTCCATAGTTCGAAAGTAGCAGGAACCAAAACTTGGCGTTCGACCCTCTTCTCCTAACGACTTCTCTCGCGGTAGTCGGGGTCATCGCCTCGATAATTCTCGTTCTATCAGTCAAGAATTATCCCACCGGGAACGAAAAAATGGTCGCCATATGGAAAGCGATCATGGAAGGCGCAAACGCCTACCTGAAAAGACAATTCCGAACCATCGGAATCATCGCGGTAATCATCGCGATCGTTATCCTCGCGGCGTTCACCGCAACATTCACCTTAACTTACAGCGCTGAAATCGCGTTCAGCTTCCTTCTGGGAGTCTCTTTCTCCCTCGTAGCGGCCTACATCGCAATGTATTCAGCCACGAACGCGAATGTCAGGTCGACCGCCGCCGCAGAAAAGTCGACCTATCTCGCTTTGAAGGTCGCCACCCTAGGGGGCGGGGCACTTGGCTTGGCAGTGATTAGTATGAGCCTTCTAGGTCTCTCGATCCTCTACGCCGCCTTTCGCGACCCGGGCGTGCTAGCAGGGTTCGGATTCGGAGCATCACTGGCTGCTTTGTTTGCGCAACTGGGTGGAGGTATATTCACAAAGTCAGCCGATGTCGGCGCCGACCTTGTTGGTAAAGTGGAAGAGAACTTTCCAGAAGATGATCCTAGAAACCCCGCCGCTATAGCCGACAACGTTGGCGATAATGTCGGAGATGAGGCTGGAAGAGGAGCAGACCTCTTCGAATCTCTCACCGCCGAGAACCTCGGAGGAATGATCATCGGTCTTATCGTCTCGATCATCCTCTTCCAAGGAATAAGCGTCTACTACGTGACAATGCCTCTGATCGTGAGATCGCTAGGGATAATCGCGACATTCGTCGGACTCGCTGTTGCAATCTTCGAGAAGAAATTCAAAAACCCGATCAAACCGACCAGGGACGGACTCCTAGTAGCATCCGTCGTCGCAGCGATTCTCATGTTTATTGCGACGTGGTACGTCTTCGGTCCATCCGGACTGACGCCCAGTGGTAGTGCTCTGGCTGCCTACGCGCTCTATGGCTGTATGGTCTCAGGGCTGGCGGCAGGATTGCTTATCGTACTCTATACCGAATACTACACTGGTTCTGAAGCGAAGTCTGTTATTACGATCGCTGAGAGGTCAAAGTCTGGTCCAGCGCTCACCATAATGTCCGGCACCGCGGTGGGCATGATTTCAAGCGGACTACCAGTGATCACCGTAGCAATCACCCTTCTGATCTCGTTTGCTCTCGGAGAACAGTTCGCCGTCCAAGCTGGAATCACCGATACGTTCCTAGGGGGCGTTTATGGTACGACCATGGCTACGATGGGTATGCTCTCAACAGCCGGGATCGTCCTGACCATGGACGGTTTAGGTCCAATTGTAGACAACGCTGGCGGAATCGCCGAAATGTCCGGTGCCCCCGTCGAAGTCCGCGAGCGAATTGAGCCTCTCGACACGCTTGGCAACACGACCAAGGCCCTCACGAAGGGGTATGCGATGGGTTCGGCCGCTCTGGCGTCTCTACTTCTCTTCCAGGCCTTCGTATTGGAAGTCGCAAGATACCAGGCCAAAATAACCGACCTAACCACTATCACGAGTGCTCAGGCCGCCCTTCTGGGAACGAAACTGTCCAGCCTGGGATCCGCTCTTGCTCTCAATCACCCCGATGTAGTGATAGGCGCGTTGATCGGAGGTATGCTTCCTTTCGTGTTCTCAGGGACGGCTATTAACGCAGTAAGCGTTGGCGCCTATCGTATGGTCGAGGAAGTTCGAAGACAATTCAGGGAGATTCCTGGGCTGAGAGAAGGAACCGCTAAGCCAAACTATGCAGCAGCAGTGGACATTTCCACAAGGACAGCTCTGCGATTGATGGTCGTCCCGGGCGCAATCCCAGTAGTAGCACCGATCGTCGTGGGAGTATTCCTCGGGTGGGCTGCAGTCGGAGCGCTCGTAGTCGGCGCAACACTGTCTGCGATACCGTTGGCGATAATGATGATGTGGGGTGGAGCAGCAATGGACAATGCGAAAAAGTATGTTGAAGCAGGACACTTCGGAGGCAAGAACACGGAAACTCACGCGGCAACGGTGGTCGGGGACACGGTTGGCGATCCCTGGAAGGATACAGCTGGGCCAAGTCTGCACATTCTCATCAAGCTCCTGAACACGATTTCGCTGGTCTTCATTCCGCTCTTCCTAGTAGCCCTAATTTCTCTAGCATAACCGGGTCAGGCGGATATGAGTACTCCCGCCAAAAACACCGTTCTAAGAGCGATCCTCGCTGACGACGCCTCGGTGAGAACGGCAACAGCACTCGGGACCCCAGGAAAAACGCAGTCGAAGAGGATCCCGCTCACGTCTGGACAGCTGACGACCGAGCAAATTGTCGGTCGCATCAAAGAACTCTCGAAGCTACGAGATGAGATCCTCCAAGTCATGCGACAGCTCAACTTGACAAGGGAAGCGGGCCCACGTACAGTTGATCAGTTGAACTACGATAGTGAATTGGAATCGGCGAAGCAGGAACTGGACGAGGCTAGGAACCAGTACCAAGAGGCTCAGGGAAGGATCGACAAGATTCAGAGACAGATCGATGATTCCAAGAAGAGAATCGCGGCGCTCACAGAAGTATCTCAAACCGGTTTCGCCACAGACCAGTTAGAATCCGGGGCGGGAGATTTCCGGAGAGTCCTAGGACGATTGCCCGTCAAGAAGCTGGAGACCGCGCAGAAAGCAATGCTTGGACAGCTCAAAGACCAGGCTATCCTAGCAGTCGGCAACAAGCGACAGGACGCGGTCTACATCCTCAGTGCCACGCCCAAAGACAAATCTTCCCAGGCGCTTCAAATGCTCCTTCTCTACGATTTCACCCCGATCGAGATTCCCGAATATGAATCGCCGGATATCAAATCTGAAATTCAAACAGAAGAAGATAGAGGGAAGGTTCTATTCAAGGAACTTGACGAGCTCAAGCTGCAGCTGGATGACTTGCGTAGGAAGGCAAGTGTCACGCTGAATAGCAGGCTCGACGGAGTCGTCGATGCTCTGATGCTGCTTCGCGGAATCCTCAAACTGGGCGAGGGAACTCAGGCGTCCCGTATCTACGCTCAACTAGAAAGTGTCCTTCCTTCTGAAACCTTGAAGGATCTTTCCAGAAAGGGGATAATCGAATTGGAGTCTTCCTCGTAGAAGCGCGTGTACTTGTGAACAGTCCAGACCTGGAAGCACAAGCAACGCCGCGAATCAAGGATGCGCTGAACGCCGCGATTCGGCGAACTGGAAACGAAGAATTCGCCAAAATATCAGGAACTGAAACTTCCACTCTGGACAGAATCCTGCAAAGTGAGGGAGAGTTTGTCCCTATTGCGATCATAACGCTGGCATGTCAGGTCAATAGAAGCTATGGCGACCCAGAGCTCGCACGTTCAAGCATTAGCGAGTGCTTGAAAGGAGCTATTCTCAGATTGCCCCATCAGGGGAACGACGAAGAGACGACAACTCCAGCTGACTCTTCGACTCAGAGAAGCCGGAGAGCTCAGTTCTTCAAGGTTGGGAATCGCGCCGGACTGTACGACCCCACGGCTCTTCGAATAATAGGATTCAGTGTCAACCTGTTCACCTTTCTCGTTCTCGGATACTTCCTAGGCGGGATAGTCCTGGGGCCATTATTCGGATTCGGCTCATGCGTGGGAGTAGTGGCAACGTCGCCATGGATCGCTCCATGCGCAGGGTCTGGAATTGGACTCGTCTTTGGATCAGTTATCGGACTTGGATACACGTACTACTATTTCGTCAAGAAACTCTAGTCGGCAACCAAACATGAAAGCCCAAGGAATCACTCGGGAGTTGCGACTAAGGATCTGATCTGGTCTGGTTTCATTCCAGCCCCAACTCCAGCGACGATGGCCGCGAGGTTTCTCGCTTCGTTCTCCTTAACAATCAGGAAAGCAAGAACAACTCCCAAGGTGTATGGGACTCCGAGGAATATCCTCTTGCTAATATGGATAGAGTGTTTTCTTGACGCGACTTCCAGGAAGGAGAGGGACTTTGTTTCTTCGTACTTCTGCCTAGCACCGGAGAGAATACTGTGGTAGTATGGATGAGATGATGCTAGATCGAGAGCTTGAGTGACATCCTGAGCAACTAGGAGCTGGTCTATTGCTCGATTGTCAAGTTTCCAGAAAGACGGTATAAGATGCTCGCGGACGTTGGGGATTCCGATCAGTTTACTTCTTAGAATGATAGTCAGATTTGCTAAGTCGATCGTTCCTCCGGCTATGGGAAGACAACTCTCTCGGTCGAACCCTCCGAGCTTGTCGTCAACATACTTGTAGAAGCGTTCCTCTCCCCAACCGGTAATGATGTCTCGGACTAGTGATGCTCTTTCGCCGGCAAGGTCCTCCATGGAGAAGCTCTTCACCCTGTTCACGAGCGCTCTGTCGCCAACAATTCCCACGATTGTTCGGAGATCATCCATCGAGTAGAGACGGTGAAGCTCAGCCTCCTTGAGGAGAGCCAGAGGCTGACGAGTCGACACGAACTCCTCCCAGCTCTTTCCCTGAGCCTTGAAAACCACTATGGCGGCAAGGTCGTAGGCATCGAAACGCCTGCTAAACTCGCTGAGAAAATCTCGTGCTGATCCTTGGGAGGATGAAATCAGTGTCTTGACTCCTCGAGCGAATCCTAAACGGACAGCTCTCTCGGTCTCTATGGGGGAAGAGCCGTCTCTTAGTTCCGAGAGCTCCATGCCGTACGGCCCGTCTGCAAGGACCCCCAAGATCTCGCTTTGGGTCCGGAACTCTGCAAGGGAATGGAGCTGTTGCCGTTCTAGAAGTTTGCCTTTTTCTCCCCGTATCTTTGCGATAATGTAGTTGTCCCGGACGATATGCGATAAGATCTCAGTTCCCACGATGGATCGCTGTTACTTCGCTTGTAGAACGAGCAGAAGAGCTGTGACGAGGGCGTAGATCGCCAAAGCCTCCGCCAATATCAGTGTGATAACTGCCCTCGAAAATATTTCCGGCTTCTCTGCCGTCGCGGCGGCTAAAGCGCTTCCAGAAGTACCTATGCCGAATCCTGCGCCGAGCGCTGCTGCGCCCATGGTCAATCCTCCGGCAAAGATTCTGACCGAGCCAGCGAGGGTAAGGGTGTCGGTAATGTGGAAGACCGAGAGAAGGCCCACCACTAGCCCGTAGATCGCGAGGGCTTCCGCGAGGATCGTCGCAATGAAGGTCTTGAACATGACCTCAGGCCTTTCTACCCCGGCACCAGCGATAGCCGGCCCAGAGATTCCGATTCCGATTCCTGCACCAATGGCGGAAAGGAGGACGCTGAGTCCACCGCCGAGGCCAGCCCAAAATGTGGGACATAGAGTGACAGACGTTAGGGTAGCGCAGTCGACCACTTGGTTACACAGTCCAACTTGCAGGTTCTCGGTAGGGAGCGAAAGACGATCCTGATCCTTCATAAAACTTGCTAAACCATTCAACCCAGTGAAGCCTCAGAGTCTGCACAAAAACGATCAGACCTTCCAAGATCATTACGAGCAAGTTGCCGATTATTGCACCGCCTAGCCCGCCAAAGCTGAAGAAGGCGAATTTTATTGCAAAGTCTGCCAGGTTGAGAGCCCATATTCGGAGGTAGGATAACGTGTTGCTCCCGGCGCTAATGAATACCTCAAACAAGTGGAGTGGGCCCTCTTTCCATCCCATTATCCCCATCGGTATGAACAGCAGCACGAGGAGCAGAGGATTCTGCAGAAGAACTCCGAACTTGTAGCCCGCGATCACCACCTGGGCTGCGAGATAGATGAAGATAACGTAGAACCACGCCCAAGAGATCGGTCCGTAAAGAGCGTGTTTGATCTCGTGATTCCGCACCTTATTGTAGGCGCTTAGAACTAGGCCGGAGAAATAGTGTCCAACCCCAAACAGAAGAATCACTGCCATGTAAATGAGGAGGTGGGAAATATCGGGAGTGGATGCGAAAGCTCCCTCGTTCGGGTTAAAGAATGGACGGAAACCAAAGACCGCTCGGGACTCGAAACCGAAGAAGTCGCCGAAGACAAACCCGAAGATCGTAATTCCTACGCCGAGCATGACTATCAGTTCTGCTCCGTTCACGAACAATTGCCCGATCTCGAAGATCTTGACTTTCTTTCTCTTCAAGTAGAGAAGAAAGAGACCTAGAGCTAGGAATATTGGGCCTTCTCCAAAGTCTCCGAACATTAAGCCATAGATAAGGGGAAATGTGAGAATCATGAAAACAAGGGGATTAGTTTCATGGTAAGACGGGACGCCAAAATTGTCGATTACCGACTGTAGAGGCTTAGTCCATCTAGGGACTCTGACCAGCGTTGGCGGATTTTGATGCTCCTTAGCCTCAAGGCCGTTTTCCAGTGAGGCCCCGTGTGAGACCTCCTGCCCCTCTTGACCCTTTTCTACGTGAACAGAAACGAGTCCGTTGCAAGCCTGCGAAGCTCCCTCCGTCAGTCCTTGGACCCGATACTCAGCGACCCATCCTCTGAGAATGTAGGTCGACTCTGTAGTAGAACAGTTTGAAACAGCTCTAGATCGGGCCTCCAGAATCTCAGTAAGGTACTCGAGAGTCTTGAGCCTCGGTCCGTACTCCTTTTTGAGGAGTTCACGCTGGTGATCAAGCTTCTTCGCCGCATCCTCGATCTCCCCCAGTCTAACATCAGTGAATTCCTTAGCTTCCTTAGGGTCTGGCGGAAGTTCTGCCCAAGGCTCTTCCACCTTAGCACCCAGTGCCGTGGCGGCTTGTTTTGCATCATCTTCGAAGGCTCGGGGGAAAATCGCCAAGAAAGTCTGAGTTCTCTCTGCACTATGCGTGATGACGAAGATCAGATTTCCGTATGTCAGCTCATCTAAGTCTCTCTGGATCGAAACGGTTGACTCTCTTGCACATTCTCCAGCGAGAGTAACGAGGAATCCACTGCTTCCAACGGTACCGAGTGGCATTCCGACTGCTTCCAATCCCGAAAGAAAACGTGAGAGTTCCGAAGTTCTCTCCTTATCAGCTAGTAATTTGCCTTGCGATTCCTCTAGTTGGCGGACGGACCCTTCGAGTTTTGAGGTTTCTTGGTCGAGGAACAGGGCGAGCTCATCGATGTTGTGGGTTGGAGCTTCAATTTTTTCCGTTTGGCCCTCAATCGGTTGAAGAGTCGAGGCCAGCGCGGAAATGCGGTTCCTGATAGCCGCGGATTTCGACAGTAAGCCCGTAGCTTCGAATGGCGCCGCACCGGGGGGGAGATGTTCATCCTCAACTGTTACGAGGTGGATCAATTGTTCTCTCCCGGCGTAGGAGAGGAGGTTGGGCAGCTCGTCCTTTGCAACTATGATGCTGACCTGGTGCATTGTCTCTGGTCTGAGCAAGAAATGGAGACCTACTCACCAAATATGGCGAGAGAAATTGTCGTTAGGAGCTCGTTGTCCAGTCTTTCGAGGCGAGCCCTGAAAGAGTTGTTGAAGATCATCTTTCCCTCGGGGTCGCTCGCAACTACGCCCCCCAAGTCATCGACTGCTGTCTCTTCAGCAATGAGTTTTGTTCCCTTGGGTAGCGATTGTCCTAGAGATTGGAGACTTTTCTTGTCCGCATTCCGAAAGCCGATCTTTACTACCGCATTATCTGTCCCGACTGCCTCCACCGCTTCTGCTACGAAGCGTTTCAGTGTCGACTCGAACTGGTCCGAGCTCGCGATGTCGGAGAGACTCTTTTCAACGGTCCTGAGGACGCTCTGAACGATCTTATTCTTCTCGTCAAGGATCCTTAAGCGGTTGGCCCTGATTCTGGAACTGAGGATACTCCTTCTGGTGCTCTCGGCCTCCAAGCTCGCTCTCGATAGAATATCGTCCGCATCTTTTTGGGCCTGGGCTTGAGCCTCCCCTAGGATCTGCTTGGACTTGTCTTCTGCCTGCTCGACGATGCCTGCTGCTTTCAGTTTTGCGTCTGACAGTATTCGCTTATGAAGCTTCTCCAAAGACTCTGCCACTTTTCACCCACCTAGAATCAATTCAACGGCTTTCTTGGCGGCAACATCTTTCCTGTTCTCGAAGAGTTTCTTGTAGTTCTCGAGCAGAGAGTCGGTTTCCACGTCTGAGCTTCTCGCGTCTGCCTCAGCTTTCTCCCGCGTCTCGCGCAGCCTCTGGACCTTTCGCTGTTCTGCCTCAGCTGTCGAGGTTTGCCGAACATTCCGGGCTTGTTCCGAAGCAGAGGCTAGAATTTCCTGAGCCCTTGACTCTGCTTCTTCGACGATCCGTTTCGCTTGTGCCTCAGTTTCCACAATCTTCCTTACAGCCTCGATTCCGGACAAGCGATTTCTGCTCCAAAGACACCATTAAACCGCGTTTTCGAATGTCCACTTTGGGTGCGCGCTATAAAACTGTTCGAAGAAGGGTTTTGATACAGTTTCCAACACTTTATTCTACCTAGAAGGTCACTGAAGAATGCCCGTCAAGATCATTCACCCTGATCATGTCGAAATCGTCGGTCTTGGACACGTTCTCCTGGTGGCTCTACACACAGCGAGCCCAGATGCAGACCTTCACACGGGAACAATCGTTGAGGAAGCGGCGCTAACTTCGAGATCCTATGCTGTCATCGGGAAGGTAAGTAGAGAGTTCCTGGATCTGAATAGGATTCAGTCCGCGCAATCGGAGTTCAGAAAGAGCATCGAGGGCTTCATAGCGGAAGATGGAATTAGGTACATTCTGGACATCCGCGGAAAGAAGGAACCGGGCGTCAACATTGGGATAGCTGAGGGGCAGACCTGTTCTGACTCCACGACCGAGCTAGTAAAGTCGAGATTATCCAAAGATTTCACGGTAAAGGTGAACAGCGAGTACAAGGGTGACGAGCCTGGAAGCATAGTCACGGGTTACAACCGCAAGGATGCAGAGGGCAACTTCGTTGTCGAGACCATACAAGTTGAGTTCGGTCACGAAGAGAGACAGTTTCAGAAGGAAAAGGTGATCAGCGACATCTCAGAGATAGCGGACATCCTGAATGCGCGACTAGTGGCCTAGCGGGGGAACTAGTGCCGCAGCAGCACCTTGAACCAGTCGAATCCAGGGATCCGGATAAAGTCCTATGGCGAAGATCAGAATCGTGGCAGCCCAAAGAACAGCCATGTAGACGCGGGGTTCAGGAATCCTGGACTGATCTACAGGTTCGTCAAAATACATCCTCTTAATGACCCAACCGTAGTAGCTCATACTGAAACCGCTGTTGATCAGCGCTGCCAATGCTAGATAACCGCCCCAGCTGTACGGCGAATAGATCGAGCCCGTAAAAAGCATTACTTTGCTGAAAAACCCGTTTAGAGGAGGAACTCCTGCGAGGCCGAGAAAAATTACCGCGATACTCAAGGATGTTTGCGGCATTCTTCGAGATAACCCATTGAAAGAATCAAGGTCTCTAGCCGAAAGCCTGGTAGCAACCGCCGCCGCAGCGACGAACGCTGCCGTCTTCAGAATTGCGTAATTCAGAACATGGAAGAGTCCGCCCGCCAGACCCAACGGCACCTTGGTTACTGTGAACGGAGTGGCCAGCGCCATTAAGATATAACCAGCCTGGGCGATGCTGGAGTAGGCAAGGAGTCGTGTGAAGCTCTTCTGCATCAGAGCAGCAACGTTTCCGAGACTCATTGTCACTACGGCGACAATCGCAAAGGTCGAGTAGAAATCCACGTTGAAAGTCGAGATCCCTACAATGAACACCCGAAAGGCCGCGGCGAATGCAGCCATCTTCGCACCAGCGGCCAAGAACGCGCCAATTGTAATCGGGGCTCCTTCGAAAGCATCGGGTATCCACATGTGGAAGGGAACGACTGCCATCTTCACTCCGAATCCAACGATAAACAGAACAATCGCGAGGACCCCGAACGGACGAAAGTCTGGTCCAGCCGTCGAAAGAGAACTCGCAATAGCTGTGAGCCCTGTGGAGCCTGTGACACCGAAGACCAGGGAAATGGCGTAGACGATGAGTGCGGAGGAAAGTGCGGAGAGTACGAAGAATTTCATTGCTGCTTCGTTGGAATTCGGATCCTTCTTCCTGAAGGCTGTCAGGGCATAGGTAGGAATGCTCATCAGCTCCCAACCAACGTAGAGAAGTATCAGATCCATTGAGGCTGCCAGGACAATCATTCCGAGGGTCGAAAGGAGCAGAAGTCCGAAGAATGGTCCCTTGTTGGGGTCCTCTCGCATGTATTGCAGCGAAGCTATAGTCACGAAGATCGCCACGATCAGTAGGACTCCGGAGAAGAACAGAGTAAACAGATCAACTTGGAATCCCCCGAAGGATACTGGCGAAGGGTTCGTGAACCCTAGCCATACTGTGGATACTAGGGCGATTGCCAGACCTAAGATACAGACAAAGGGCGCGAGACCGAGTTTCGATTTTCTGAAAGGAAGAAAGCCGGCAGGCGTGGCGAGTAGTCCGAACACTGCCAGGCTGAGAAACGGGGTCAGCAAAAGTAGAGCCAATCTAGATCATCTTGCCCCAAGACCAACTATGGTTCCAACCCATTTCTCCACTGTCGGCGTTATCACACTCCCTAGTATTGGTGGTGGATACACGCCGAAGATCAACAAGGGCACGAGAAATGCAACAAGGATCAGGATCGAGTGAAGATGCAGGTCGTTCTTCGGACCGACCGGAGGTGTCATCGCTACCCTTCGAAGCATCCAGAGGAAGTATCCGACGGTTAGGGCTGGGGCGGCGATGGCGATTGCGAAGAGATAGCTCACGCTGAGAGCGCCCTGGATCACGAGGTACTCACTGATGAAGTTGGCAAACCCGGGAACCGCCATGGCGGCCATCGAGGCCAAGAATAGGAGTGAAACCGTTTGAGGCATCTTTCCTCTCAGTCCTTTCAGTTCTTCGAGATTCCTAGTTCCAGTATGCTCATGGATGTATCCTGACATGAGGAAGAGCATTCCAACTGCGAGTCCATGGCTGAACATCTGAAAGACTGCCCCTGAGACTCCTGCAACCGTTGCCGTGAACGCTCCGAGGAGAACGTAGCCCATGTGATTGACGCTCGTTAGGGCGATCATTCTTTTGATGTCCCTAGCGACGAGCGCGACGGATGCCCCGTAGATCATGGTGATGAGACCGATGGTGGTAAAGTAGGGCCAGAGAACACTCACCGCCTTGGGGAAGAGTAGCAAGTTGTACCTGATCAATCCGTAGCCTCCCATCTTGAGCAGCAAGCCTGCTAGCAACACGCTAACGGGGGCAGGAGCCTCTACGTGCGCATCGGGCAACCATGTGTGAAGTGGGAATATGGGAAGTTTTACCGCGAATCCGACGAAAGTTGTGATAGCTACTGCGAGCTGAAGAGGGAGCGCAAGGTTCGGAATTCTCGCTGCCAGAACATCGTAATCGAATGAGGGACCTCCTGGGTAGGCCGAGGTTCCAGTCCAGGCGTATAGGGCAAGAAAGCCGAAGAGCATCACTGCGCTGCCTGAATAGGTGAAAATGAGGAATTTCAGGGAAGCATATCTTCGTCGGGGGCCGCCCCAGATTCCGATGAAGAAAAACATCGGAATGAGAACGATTTCCCAGAAGAGGTAGAACAGAATCAGGTTGAGCGAGGTGAAGACGCCGATTATTCCTGTTTCGAAGATGAGAAAGAGAGCATAGTACTCCGCGTGTCTGAAGGTGATCTGATCCCAAGATCCCGCTGCAGACAAGAGACTCAGAAACGTGGCTATCATCAGGAGTGGAAGGCTGATCCCGTCAATCCCGACTTTGTAGTTGAGGCCAAAAGTACTAGCCCAGGGAGCGCTCTCGGAAAGCTGGAATCCCGCCTGGCCATATTGGAAAACAACTAGAATTAGGATCGAGATGGCGAAGACGCTCGCTGTTGTCCCTACTCCCAGTATCTTTGCCATTTTGGTGTTCTTCCTGCCGAGCAGAAAGGTCGGCGCTGCGAGAGCCGCGGGGAGAAATATGGCGATTGATAGTAGTCCAACCATTTACGTGGCGCCAACGACGAATAGCATGTAGGCGAGGAGGAGGATTATTCCGATGGCGAACGCGATGACGTATTGCTCTGTCACCCCCGACTGAAGCTTTCGGAGGAGGTTGCTGAGCCGGGACCCGTACGATGCTACCTCGTTTGCGGCTCGGTCGACAACCTGAGTGTCGAGTTGATCACTTGCCCACGAATAATCCATTATGTCCCGACCAATTGTGTTGTTTAGCCTGTTCCAGATCCCTTGTTCAACATACCTGTAGAGTCCTCGGCTGGCGGCGAGTAAGCCTGAAACGAAGACTTTGTAGTAGATGGCATCCAGATACCAGCGTTTGTAGAGGAATCGCTGGATCGGGTTCATTCCAGTTTTGAAAACATAGTCTTTCCGGAAGTACATTAGGTAGGCAATTTCTCCCCCGACTACAGCGACAACTGTGCTCACGGACAGCAAGAGGAGGTCAGTAAGACCGGAAGTTGAGCTGACGGCCGCCGGAAACTTGTAGAGCGTTGAACTGAAAGTACCTGCAATATACGTGGTCAGAGGACCACTGTAGAGCGGGTAGGCTAGTCCCAATCCCAGGCTGCCAACGGCGAGAAGAAGATAGGGAATGAGCATCGTCAGGCCGGCTTCGTGTGGATGCTTCCCACCTTCCATGAGGTCCTCAACATGCTTGCTAGGCTTTCCTGCAAGCGTGATGCCCAACATTCGAACGGTATAGAAACCCGTAACGAACGCGGTGATGAGCGCTAGTCCGTAGAGGATGTATTGTCCTCCGAGAAAGCTTAGAGAAAGTATCGCGTCTTTCGTCCAGAACCCGCTGAAAAGTGGAATGCCCATTAGGGAGAGCCCTGCTAGAAGCATCGAAGCAGAGGTAAACTTCATCGCCTTTGCCAACCCTCCCATTTCGTCCATGAAACGAGACTCGGCAACGTGCAACACCCATCCCGCGGCGAGGAAAAGTGAAGCCTTGAACACAGCATGGCTGAGAAGATGAAAGAGTCCAGCAGTATAGCCTGCGAGAAAGTTAGCGCTCAGCCCTGCCATTCCGAGGGCCAGCATCATATACCCGATCTGCGAGACCGTGGAGTAAGCCAGTACCTTCTTTATTTCCCGAGCGACCGCGGCCTGACTTGCAGCCAATAGCGCGGTAAACGCTCCTATCCAGGCGATGACGCCGAAGAATTGTGACACTTGGTTGAATTGAGATAGGGCGATGAAGAATACGGGTCCCATCCTTCCGGTGAGGAAGACTCCGGCCTTGACCATTGTTGCAGCGTGTATTAGGGCGGAGACTGAAGCGGGACCGGTCATCGCATCCGGGAGCCATTCCTGTAAGGGAAACTGTGCTGACTTCCCGATTGGTCCTCCAAAGAACAGTAGCGCCGTGGGAAGTAGGAGCCCGAGGCGAGCCAGATTCGCGGCCCAGCTCCCCGAGTCACCCACATGCGCTACTAGCTGATTGTAGTTGAAGGTCCTGGCGAAGGCGAAGATCAGAAAGATTGCGATCAGCAACGCGATGTCTCCGATTCTTGTCATCACGAACGCCTTCATCCCCGCTTTCGTGGGCGAGTATTCTTCCGAAACACCTAGGGCTTTGTCCCCCGGGCTACCCACCCAATGCTTCGGCTCGTCTCGATAAAAGTGGCCGATAAGTGCGTACGAGCAAAGGCCGACGCCCTCCCAACCAAAGAACATCATAAGGAGATTGTCGGCGAGGACTAGCAAGAGCATGTTTCCGATGAAGAGGTTCATGAAGAACCAGTATCGCGTCATACCGAATTCGCCTTTCATGTAACCAACGCTGTAGATCATGATGAGGAGACTGATCCAAGTGACGATGTTTGCCATGAAGAGGCTAAGAGGATCGACGAGAACGCCCGCGGTGATTCCCAGCGATGGAATCCAATTGACCATATAGTCCCGAGCAGGGACCGCCAGGGCTGTTATGGTCGCCAACAGGGAGGCGACTAGAGTGAAACCAACTGCTGCTATATCACGAAGCCTAGAGTGAATTTTCGCAAATATCGGTGTCAGAAGAGCGCCTGCTAGAGGCGTTATCCAGATGAGCCATGCGAGAAGAGAGCTATCCAATCCTCTATGACCCCACTATTGCCCTTGCAGCGGACAAGAGTCGGCCAAGTATGGGCTCAGGATAGATACCTAGGCTTATGGTGACGATGCTGAGAGTGATGAGTGGTAGCGTGATTGTCCAGGGCGCTTCCTTAACATTGGAGGTATCCGAGTTTGGCGCTCCAAAGAAGATCTTCTTCATTGCCATCAGAGAATAACCCGCGGTGAGGGCGGTGGCAATAATTCCCAGTGCTGCGATTACAAGGCGATATTCGGACGCAGTATCTGTAGCCCGTACGAATCCGCCTTGAAACAGGAAGAATTCGGACAGGAAGCCGTTTGTGGCCGGGAGACCTGCAAGGGTGAGAGAGCCGATGAAGGCAGCGGTGGCCGTGATGGGCATTTTGCTAGCGAGCCCTCCGAGCTTACTCATGCTTCTCTCCCCCCGGACCTGAAGCATGACCGCGCCGACTACGATGAAGAGGATTCCCTTGGCAGTCCCATTGCTTACGTACTGAAACATTGAGCCAGAAACGCCGAACGAGTTGAATGCAGCGAGCCCGAACAGAATGTAGCCCATCTGGCTGATGCTCGAATATGCCAGGAGCCTTTTGATGTCATCTTGCACCAGAGCCATTGCGCTTCCGTAGATCATGGTGATGAGAGCCCAGCCTGCAAAGAAAGCCGAGAAAGTCAGGAAGGCTTGGGGAAATATCGTCATGACTATTCTGACGGTGGCGTATCCGCCGATTCCTGTCATCGCGGCGGCAAGAATCGTACTGATTGGAGTGGGTGCATCCGCATATGCAGATGGGAGCCAGACATGGAGTCCGAATTGGCCGATCTTAACGAAGAACCCGAAGCACATTGCAGCGACAATCCCAAGTCGCAGAGTTGTTGAGATGAGGCCTGGATTTACGACAAGGTTGCTGATTACGAGATCCATATCGGTAGCACCTGTGAGATACGCGGTGACTAGGATTCCGACGAGGAGCACTAAGGCTCCCACGTGGGTCCAGATGAAGTATGTTAGCGAAATTCTCTCCTTCTCGCCGTAACCCCACTCGGCGATGAGGAAGAAGGAGGGAACGAGCATTATCTCAAAGAAGAGATAGAACTCGATCAGGTTCGTCGCTAGAACAGTACCGATCATTCCGAGAGAGTAGAGCGCGTAGAGGCTGTAGTACAGCCCATAGCGTCCTGGGTCGTCGCCTATTCTCTGGCGCATGTATGGTACAGAGAAGAGAGAAACTAGGGCCGTGAGCAGGCTGATGATGAAGAGTATTGGAAGGCTCAGATTGTCGACTCGGAAGCCGAAGTTTCCAATTGGAGACCATGAATACAGTTCCTGGTATGTTCCTTGAGTCGACCCGGATCCCTGAAGCGCTGCGTAGAGTATTGCTATGAGTGGGATGAGAAGGAGGACAAAGGAAGCGAACCCGGTTTTCTCCCTTAGCCGCTTGGCGAGAATGTACAGCGTTGGAATCGCTAATAGCGGGACGACTATTGCGCCGATTAGAAGGAGGGTCATTTCAGGTCTAACCTTTCAGCTTCGACAGTTTCGACAGGTCTATCTCCGCGTTCAATCTGGAGACCAGGATGATTATGGATAGCCCAACAGCAGCTTCCATGGCGGCCAATGCAATGGTGAACAGCACGATGACTTGTCCGGTGACTATGGGAGGATTACGGAGACGGGCAAATGCGATTACGTTGAGATTGGCCGCGTTGTAGATCAACTCTACTGAGAACAGTATTCGAATCGCGTTTCGTTTTGTGGTGAGGCCATAGATTCCGATGCCGAGCAGGATTACCGAGACAGCAAAGAAACTCGATAGAGGCTCCATTTTCTCACTGCCCTCGATCTGTCTTGGACAAGGCCAAAGCGCCAATTACAGCAGCCGCCATCACTAGAGACATGAATTCGAGTTGAACACCGTAGTTCTTCAGAAGAGAAGTACTGAACAGAGAGAGATCGCAACCGGACCCGCACGAGTCTTGGCCTGGGAAGGCAGTTGCGTTAGCAAGCGCTCCCGTCATTCCAAGAAGTAGTGAAACTAGGATGGCTGCGAGAAGCGACACTCTTTTCAATCCCAGCGCTGTTTCTCCCATCTTCGGCCCAACTAGCATGACAGTGAAGAGTATCAGAACCACTACCGCGCCGATATAGACCGCAATCTGGAACCAGCCCACGTAAGCAGCGTCAAGAAGGAAGAATAGCCCCGCCACTCCAAGAAACGCGATTCCCAGCGCCGCCGCCCCGTAAACGAGGTCTCTTGCCTCAATTGCTAGGATTGCAGCGCCAATTGTCACTGCGCCGAATGCGAGAAACAATAGATCTGTCATTTTTGGTTTCAGAGCGTTGGGAGTCCTACGACCAAGATGTAGGTTATGCCTATGTTGATGATTGCGAGTGTGAGAAGGGTTGTCCATCCAGCTCTGAGAAGTTGGTCCAAGCGGACTCTTGGAAAGGTAGATCGTAGCAGCATGATCAACACGATGACTATCAGAGTTTTGGAGAGCATCCAGAAGAGAGGAGGTAGAAAACTGGGTCCAAGGAAGCCTCCAAGGAATATTGTGGTGAAAAGGGCCGAGAAAGCGTAGAGCTTCACAAAGCCTGGTCCTTGGGCTGCTAGGAAGAGGACGCCAGGGTATTCTGCCTGCCAACCCATCATGATCTCGGATTCGGCCTCTGGCAAGTCAAATGGAAGACGCTCCATCTCCGCGACGCTAGTGACCAAGAAGATGAGTGCTCCAAGAGCCTGTGGAATGATGAACCAACCCGTGGATTGAGCGGCTACAATCTGAGCTAGGTTCATGGTTCCTGCCATCATGATCACCCCGAGGGCGGACAGCCAGAGCGGAATCTCATACGCCGTCTGCTGAAAGAGAGCTCGTAGTCCTCCGATGAAGGGGAACTTGCTGTTAGCACTCCATCCTGCAAGCAAGATGAGAGTGGGAGACAAAGTGATGATGGCCAGGAATGCGGGGAGTCCGACTTCGATGTTCGCGATTTGAAGTCCCGGTGCAAACGGGATGAGTCCAACAAGGGCCGCGCCGAGGACAAGGCCTGTCGTTGGAGCCATTATGAAGAAGAAGGCATCAGAATTCTCCGGAACGATAAGCTCCTTGAATGCAAGCTTGATCAGGTCCGCAAACATCTGAAGAATCCCGCCGGCAGGGCTTGCATAGAGGGGTCCTATGCGGAGCTGCACGCGCGCGGTGACCTTACGCTCTAACCATCCTAGTAGCGCACCGATTATCGCGATTGATGTGAGGCCTGGGAAGAGTACTATTTGGAGAAAGAGCGGGCTTGTGATCATGTCAACTAAAGGTTGCAACGGCCCAAGAACCGGCGCCACGCTCTTCGCAGACTCCTACCAGTTCTCCCGGTGATTGGCCAGGTGGAGCGCATAACCGAGAGGGATCAGGAGCACAACGATGAAGACAAGGACTGGAACTGACCCTGAGGCGCCAAGAGCCCTCAGGTTCAAACCCCACGCGAAAAGGAACATGGCTACGACATCGTAGACGACGAACATCAGCAGGTAGGGATAGTACTGGATGATGAATCGAGTCCTGCCGGGGCCGGCAGCGATTTGGCCTGATTCGAATGGCTTCTTCTTTTCAGGAGTGGGTCGAGGGTCTTTGGGGGTGATGAAGAGCCTGAGAACGATAACCAGAGCGACGGTGGAGACGAAGAGAAACGCGATGTAGGCTCCGATCTCCGGGATTCCCTGTGCGACCATTTCTTGGACCCGTGCTCGATCTTCGAGCCACCGGGAGTTTAGATATTATAAACGTTTGAGTTAGAGAGTAGTTTTGCCTCTATTCCTTCCTCTTCCATAGATAATCGGCGTATTCTTCGAGAATCTTCCGGTTTCTCAACCGTTTTACCTTCCTCAACGACGCCTTTGCCTCAATTGCATAATCTCTCGCGCGTTTCCGTGCAAATTCTAGGGAGCCGGTTCTTCTGAGAAGCTGAAGAACTTCTCTATTGCTGTGTTTGTTGTTTGAGTTCAATACGTCCGAGTTATGGTTGGGACGAGGCGCCTCGTGAAGGCAGTGAGAAGTGACAATGTTCGGTCCCTTCAACAGTTGTTCCCCGGAACCGTTGTGGAAGTCTAGCACGTCATCTTGAATCTGAAACGCCATTCCACCTGACCTTCCGAATTTCTGCATGCTGACAAGATCCTTTCCATCTACTCCGGCAATTGCGGCTCCGATACCTGCAGCGCTTCCGAACAAAGAGGCTGTCTTCAAATCAGCTATCGCTATACACTCGCTTACGCTTGCATTCAAGTCAGAAATGATGTCTAGAAGTTCCCCTCTACTGACGTCCACAAGGGTCGAGCCAATCATCCTCATGACCTCGGCGTTCTTGTAGTTCGACAGGAGCTGAACACCTTTGGACGCTAAGAATAATCCTGAAGTCAGCGCCTTTTCGTTGCTGAAGGCCATGTGAATCGTGGGGGCACCCCTCCGAACCTGATCCTTATCGATGAGATCATCGAAAACGAGGGTCGCGGCGTGGATAATCTCCAGCGCCGCAGCGGCATCCAGCGCCTCATTAGGATCCCCTCCGAATGCCTTCGTCGAGAGAATGACCAACAACGGCCTACACCGTTTCCCTCCAGTCTTGAACATATACTTGATAATCTGATTCGCTTCTTCTCGATCGAAATTCGTTTCAAGAGTATTGTCAATTTTCTCCTGAATCGGAGCCCGCCAACTCTTGAAGACCGGAGGAAATACACTCATTTCGATCGTTATCCTGTCGAGTTTTCAAGTAGCGATTGTTCTCACCCGTATTTAATCGGTTGCAACCTCGAAAACACGTTGACTATTATCGGTATGTAGATGCTTGAAACAACCTTTATACCAAAAGCAACGAGCCCAGCGTAATTCAAGTGGAAAAAATGGAAACTACTCCAAAATCGATGGAAGCCCCAGCAGCAAAGCCAAGGAACAAGAACCTCGTCCTGATTGGCATTGTTATCATAGTCCTAATAGTCGTTGGAGCGGGAGTCTACGCATACATCAACTCAGGAAGCACTACACCTCAAGGGACCAAATTCACAATGTGGGATGTCGGCGCTGTGTGCTCAAACGCGACCCAATGCGGGTTCAAAGATCCCGGCGGGAATGCCAACTCGACCATAACGTCTGGCACTGTCGTGTACTGGGCCAACACGGGAAAGGCGTCTCACAGCGCGACCAGTTGCGACTCTGCAGGTGTGGCTAGTGGTGGGACGATTGGTTGCCCGGTCCCCGACGCTAACAACCTTCCCGGTTTCGATACCGGGGTTGTCGGGAGCGGATCCAACACCAAGTCGATAACGTTCAATGCAGCAGGAACGTACTATTACTTTTGTACAGTCCACGCCTTCATGCACGGAAAAATAGTGGTCCAGTAGGAACACCTTCCAAGACAACAATAACTCCCCGTTTTCTTGGGGTACTGTTTCCGTTGGGATGCCTTTATGTAAATTCGTGCCCTGTATATCGGCTACACCATGCCTGACCTTCCAGTCGGAACCGCGCAATTCATCGATGACCCCTTCGAGAGACTCTTTGCAGTCCACAGAAGCGAAATGACCAGCATGGGAATGGATGCTCCGATGAAATAGCCTTGGTACGAAGCGAGAAGAGTCACGAATGCGATTCCCGATCCCCCAAGAATCGCCGCCAGCAGGCCTTGCGCACATGAGGGACACACCGAAAAGACTCCCATGAAACTCCCCATCGTAGTAAGCAGTGAGCCGTTTCCTCTCACCGTTCTGGTTCTGTGTGCAAGAACTGCTGCACTTACATTGGCCCCAACCAGCCAGGATACGGCAAAGAGTAGAACGAGTCCTAACGGAGTCGCGACAAGCCCGACATTATCCGAGAGATACATTATCAGCTGAGGCATCTGGCCAATCGATCCACAACAAACTGCAAATGTGGATGATGGAATCTCGACTCTGTAGGATGCAGAGAAGCTTTGGGCGGGTTGGAAGACGAGAATTCCTGAGAGAATCGACAAAAACACTCCGTAAGCGACCGCCGAAGCTACTCTGACCTTTCGCAAAGACCGGTCACGCGTGATAAGTCCGAGTTTGACTAGCCAAGAATTTCTTGACCGTTTTTCTTGACTCTTAGAGAACGAACCGATAAGATTCAAAGTGCTTCCAAGAGTTATGATTACACCAACAAGCAAGATTGAGAAACATGAATACACCATCAGCTCCAATATTCCTGACGAAGCACCACCGTTTGTGTAAACTATCGCGGTTGCGCTTGGTACCACCAAAAGCCCGAGAGCGATCAGAGCGAGCCCAAGCGCGAGAGATATTGTCAAGGAGACCGCGAGTCCATCTCCTCCTAGTTCCCTGCTAGTCATTCCTAATGCCCATGGAGCTGTATGAAACTGAGGCTCATCAGCAGAGAGGCGATGACAAGTCCGATAATGACCCAAGACGACAGGGATCGCGGTTCGTACTTGAGATGTTGATAGAACATTGCGATAAGTATCGCCTTCATTCCAGCCAGTCCAAGAAGAATGCTCACGTAGAAGCTGTACGGTATTGTCGCTTGGAGGGTTGCCAGGTTGAATTCGATGTCAGTCCCACCCACTAGTATGGCAAATACGAGAAGGTAGAGGTATGTCGTGTTCAAATCAATCACCTAGATCAGATAGAAGAGCGGGAAGAGGAATACCCACACGATGTCGACGAAGTGCCAATACAATCCGAAGTGTTCTATCGCATCGTGGTCTCCCTTCGTGTACCGCCCCTTGAGAGTGTTGGCTAGGAGATATACGGTCATGCACATTCCAGCGACGACGTGTACTCCGTGGGTGCCTGTGGTGATGAAGTATGATGTTGCAGGGAGGCCGCTAGCTACCAAGAAGACCCCGTGTGTCCCGAGTTCTATCCACTCGGTCGCTTTGATGTAGAGGAACGAAGCACCAAGCCCGAATGTTGCTAGTAATCCTGCAATCAAACCATTGCGAGAGCCTATCTTCGCAGATGCCAGAGCCATTATTGCAGTAAGACTGCTAGTCAACAGAACGAGGGTCATGGCGAAACCGTTTCGGATAGAAAAGAGTTCGCCAACTGCCGGCCAAGTCGCAGAGTTTGTTCTCACGAAAAAGTAGGCACCAATGAGAACTCCAAAGAAGATGACCTCAGCCCCCAGAAAAGTCCAGATTCCCAGCTTGACGTTTGGCACCTCTCGGAATGGCCAGCTTTCCACGTGGCTCTCTTCGTGCACAGAAAATCTCTCGCGGCTGTAGCCGTACAGAGAGATTACGCCCAATATAGTCCCATCCGCGATAAGTGGCCAGAAGGGCTTGTAGCTAACCGGCGTCGGACTGCTTGGTTGTCCAATGCTCAGTCCGAGGAAAAAGAGGAACGCTGCGAATGCCATGACTAGCGGCCATGGACTCATTCCTTCTAGATGCGAATACGCGAGGCCGTTTCCGACTTTCGAATCATCAATATGAGCCAAACCGTTGGGGTAGCCTGGGCCGTTCCCGAACCGGTACGTTCCGTCCTCGGCAATTGACGGGATCGTATCGAAGTCGTGAGCGGGAACCGGAGACGGGAGAGACCACTCCAGGGTCCAACCGTCCCAGGGATTCGGCCCGGAAGGCGGTCCTCTCCTCTGGCTCAGGAATAGGTTTAGAAAGAGAAGTACTTGGGCACCACCGAAGATGAAGCCTCCGATAGTAGCAAGTGAGTTTAGTGGTCCCCATCCCGTATCGGGGGCGTATGTCTGGATTCTTCTCGGCATATCCAGCAAGAGAAACATCGGAAAGTAGAGAATGTTAAACCCGATGAACGAAACGACAAAGTGGATCTTAGCAACAGTTTCGTTGTACATTCTTCCGGTAAGTTTCGGAAACCAATAGTACAAACCGGCGATCAGCCCCATGATGCTTGCGCCGACCATGATGTAGTGAAAGTGAGCCACGACGAAATAGGTGCCCCTTAACGCATGATCAAGAGCCACGGATGCGAGGTATACTCCTGTGATCCCGCCAATCACGAAGAGGGCGATTGCCCCGAGCGCAAAGAGTGCGGCCGCCTTGAGTTTGATCCTTGCTTTTATCAGAGTCTCGATCATTGCAATTACCATCACGTCAAAAGGCAGCGAAACCGCGATTGTTGTGACGGTGTAGAGCTTAGTTGACGTCAATCCTATTCCTGTCACAAACATGTGATGACCCCAGACTATGAAACTGATGACCGCTGCCGCGATCATCGAGCCGATGACATACTTGCTACCGTAGAGAGGCCTTCGAGTGAATGTCGGAATAACATCGGCGATAACGCCGATGGCGGGAAACAGAACGATGTACACTTCAGGATGCCCGAAGAACCAGAACACATTGTCCCAGAGCAGCGCCCCACCTTGAATCGATGAGAAATAGAAGGTTCCGAACGCCCGGTCAACATACAGCAAGAGAACAGCTGCCAGGAAAGACGGAAACGCATAGAGCATCATGAAGATCGTCACCAGAATCGCCCACGGGAAAACCGGCATGTTCCTCAACTTCATGCCCGGAGCTCGCATCTTGAACATGGTCACAAGAAAGTTCACCGAACTCATTGTTATTGAGACCGTGATCAGGATGAGTGCGGCAGCCCCAACGTTGAGTCCGATTGTTGGAGTGAATTGAAACGCGGTTTGAGGAGAATAGAGCGTCCAGCCGAGGTCTGGGGCACCGAAGATGAAACTCATTATAATCGCAACGCCGCTGAACAGGTAGAACCAGTAGCTCATCGCATTGAGCCTTGGGAATGCAAGGTCCCGAGCTCCAATTTGTAGTGGAAGTATGTAGTTCGCGAAGCCAAAGGCGAATGGGGACAGAACCCAAAATATCATCAGAAGGCCATGCACTGTTACGAACTGATTGTAAAGGGTCTCGGTCAGCACATTGTTGTTCGGAACTGACAGCTGTGTCCGCATGGTGAGAGCCAACAGTCCAGCCGCGACGAAGAAGAAGAGGGATGTTACAAGGTAGAGGATTCCAACTTCTTTGTGGTTGGTTGTGAACAGCCACCTCTTGACTCTGGGTGGAAAAATGTCCTGGCTCATAGGGTCACTTTGCACTACCGTACCAATTCTGGAAAGCTGTGACATTCATCACGTTCAGAGTTGCGATCATTCCGACGTGTCCGGTCCCGCAGAGCTCAAAGCATTGGATGGTGTAATTCGCGGTCTTGTAGGGTATGAACCAGATGGTGTTGGTTCGTCCCTTGATGGCGTCTGTTTTGATCTTGAATTGTATGATTCCGAAGTCGTGGAAAACATCGGCGCTGGTAACGTCGAGGACGACGGTCGTGTTTACTGGCACCCTGAAGAAATTGGTGTATGAGCGAGCGCCCGGATATGTGAAAACCCAGTAGAACTGGTGACCCGTCACGTCGAGTCGTGGGCAGCTTTGTCCAGTAGCCTGGGTCTGATTGTAGGCAGCGATGCTGTAACACCATGTGGCATTTGGTGGGTTATTTGGGAAAAGTGTGTCCACGGCGGCAAACGACGTTATTATCAATATGGCCAATAGGAACGTCGAAAGAGTCACCGTGATCAATACGTTTCGACCATGACCGCGTGAGGTAGGAATGCGGCCCAGTCGAGGCGTATCTTCGGGATCGCTTGAAGAGTTTTTCGCGCGGTATCTGATTATCAGATACGCCATTAGCGCGAAAACAATTACTCCAACAATAATCGCGAGATACGTGAAGATGCCGTATAGATTGTCGAAAATTACTTGAGTGTTGGAGACCGCCATCTTCTGTGTCTCTTGATTTTCCTCGTGTCGGCCGCTCGTTTTTAAAGCGTTATGCACTGACTATAACGAGTGAGCACAGCCATTATCTAGAAAGCAAATGAGACGAAGATGTGATCCTTCTTACTGTTATCGCATTTAGTATGACCGCGGAAAACAATGCAGAGGCCACCGCGAGATGAGCCGTACTAACTAGGGGATCCAGGTCAGTTTTGACAGTCACCATCCCCAGCAAGATCTGGCCCAAGAGAATAAGAAAACTGACGGTCGATAATTGGAGGATCCTCTTTTCTTCTCTGTATCGTGTCAAAACGACTAACGTCGTACCAAGCACGAAAAGCCCGACAACTAGCGTAAACAGCCTATGTGTCCATTCCACCAGAACTGGTCCCGAAAGTGTCGGGATAACCTGTCCGTTGCACAACGGCCATGAATCGGGGCCTGAACTACCGCAGGCCAGCCCGGAACCGCTAAAGACGACATAGCCGCCGATAACGATCAACACGTATGTTGAGAGTACGGATCCGTAGGCTAGGATTCGAAGGCCTAGTGATCCCTTGAGTGACGCCATAGGAGTAGCAACCAGTCTTTGGTTTTCTTCAGTGCTATTTAGCCACTGACCTTGAAGAACTCTTACTTCGACCTCAGGATCTCGTCGGTCATGTTTTCCAATAATTGACCTGGATTCGGCCCCTTCACGACGCTACTCGAAACAAGCACTCCCCGAGTTCCGAGCTCAAGAGCCTTTCCTACATCCTCTGGAGCGCTTACTCCCGCCCCACACAGGATGTCAACGGAGTTGTTGACTGACCGGATGCGTTTGATCGCGTTGGTTATCAGTTCCGGCCGAGCCTTCGAAACTGCAACCCCTGTACCTATCAGGTCTGGAGGTTCTATGGCGATCATGTCCGGGTTTAGCGATGCTACCGCCGCGCTGACTCCAGGAGTGTCAGTGCAGACCAGAGTTACCAAATCGGAGACTCTTGCAAGAGAGAGCGCTTCCTCGATCTCGGAGATCTTGATTCGTCTCTCAGAATGGTTAAGGATGGTTCCGGAAGCGCCCGCAGCTTTCACCGCCTCGGCCAGAATGTGGCCTGTAAACGCTCCGGGCTTGATTGGGTCGATGTGCTGGCTGAAAACAGGTATTTCGACGGCCTCAGTTACGGTCTTCAGGTCAGTAAACTGTGGAGCAACAGCGATAATTACTCCACTATCTCTCGAAACCTTATCAGCGATTTTTGCGAGTTCAACCCCCCTCTTGCCTGTGGCTTCGATGTAGGTCTTGAAATTCACAAGTATAAGGGGGGTTCGAATCGATTTGACTTTACTCAACTCCTTGATTTCCTAAGAAGGACCAATTGTTGTCCCCGAGAAGTCTTCAAATTCGGAAACCAGTTCCTTGTTTCCCAAGTACGTCGGAACCCGTTGTGAGATACTCAGGGGTTCAACGTCTAGAATATTCCCTTTCCCCGTGCTCGCCTTTCCCCCAGCCCTCTCAGTAATGTACCCTATCGGATTTGATTCGAACTGCAATCGGTATTTTCCATCCGGTGCGTCGATTAGGTCCGGATAGGCAAAGAACCCGCCGCTGCATAATACTTGATTGTAGTCACCGACAAACGATCCCCCGTATCGGAACTTCAATTTCATCTTCTCAAGCCTTTCAGCAAATCCACGAACCTTCGGTGTCCATTTGTCCCGTGAGCCTCCGATCCCATAGACCGAGCCTTTCTGCGGCAGACGATGGGGCTCTCCGCTTGAGACGAACTTGGATGCTCCGGTGCCCCTCCCTGCCGGGGCGGCGAGATAGACGCCGTTTTTTATTCCTACGACCGCTTCAACGTAGGGTCCGTAGAGGAAATAGAGCGCGGACAAGAGGTCACGGCCTGTCGCGGGCAACGGCTTGTCATGGTAGATTCCGATTATTGTGCCCATGAGATTGTTCGTCTTGATGTTCGAGGATCCGTCCAGGGGATCTAGGGCAACAGTGTACTCGCCATGATCGGAGCTCATCACTGTCTCCATCTCTTCAGAAGCCACCTGTCTAACCAGTCCGCTCCTAAGGAGCCTCTTGGTTAGAAGTCCATTGGACCAGACGTCAAGCTCGGTCTGTTGTTCCCCGTAGATGTTCACACCTTCGGTCATTCCCAGCGTTCTAGGAATCTCCCGAACGATCCTTAGGCTTAGTTCAGCGAGAAGGTCGACGAGCTTGCTGAGACTTCGGTCTTCAGTCTCGAGAAGCTCGCGAAGTTTCCGTGCCGCCATAGGAGGACCTACTTCTTCACTGGGCTACGACAAGCTGTAACGCCTTATCGACTTCGCGGCCGTTGAATATGATCTCCTTCAGAGCCAATGCCATCTTGAGGGGTTCTTGGTGTTGCCAGACGTTTCGTCCAACCGCGAGACCAACTGCCCCTGCGTCCATCGCTCCCTTGACCTGGCTGAGGAAGGTTTCGTCAGTCGGAGCCTTAGGTCCACCCGACATGAAGACCTTGATGAGTCCGGCCGCTTTGACTGCCCAACTGAAGGTTTCAGGCGACCCAGAGTACTTTATCTTGACCGCGTCAGCCCCAACTTCGAGACCCGCTCTGGCCGCATAAGAGACTATTTCCGGGCTAGTGTCATTCTTCACAGCCTCACCTCTCGGATAGATCCAGGCGATAGCCGGAATTCCGTCATCGTGAGCTTCTTCCTGAATCTCCCCAAATTCCTGCAACATCAAACTCTCGTGAGCACTACCGAGATAGATGGTATAACCCACACCCTTCGCTCCCAAGCTGACAGCCTCCTCTACACTACAAACTTGAGTCGAGACCGGTTCACCCTTTGGCAGACTGGTCTTTCCGTTCAGTTTAACGATGAGCGGGATCTTTCCGGTATCGTATTTTTCAGCGATTCCCTTGTGGAGAACAAGTCCAGTGAAGTCCCCTTTTGCCGCGATTTCAAGGATGTAGTTCGGATCGATGTTCTTGTCGTTAAAGTCAGCCGAGGGCCCATGCTCGAAACCCTGGTCATACGCGAGCAGCATCCCCTTCCCGTCTCTCAGAAAATTGTTCATGTTAGCCTTCAAGGATTCTCTAGGCTCAAAATTCCTCCTTCCCCACTTTAAACTAATCCCTGCTCCCAAACTACGTTCATCAAGCCAGGGAAACCGTTATCGGACGACGGATACGGTCCGGCCCCATGCCTAGGCGCATTGTGATCATCGGATGTGGAGTCTCTGGCACGACTGCAGCATTTCATGCACGAAAAACCGATAGAACAGCGCGAATTGTTCTACTTGGTGACGAGGATCTGCCTGAGTACTCTCGGTGCGGCCTCCCCTATGCGTTCAGCCATGTCGTGCCGAGCCTTGATGCATTGATAGGATATGACGAGGCGTTCTATGAACAAATGAACCGGATAGACCTCCGTCTTGGCTTGAAAGCTACGAAGATCCATACAGAGAAGCGAAGCGTAGAGGCCACCAGCGCCAAGGACAACTCGACTGAGGCTCTAGACTACGATACACTAGTTCTTACGACCGGGGCGAGACCGAGCACTGTACCAGTCCCAGGGTCCGATCTCAAGGGAGTGTTCACCATCCGTACAATAAATGACGTTGAAGGACTGACCAACCATCTTGCCGAGAGCAACGCTAAACGGGTCGCAATCGTGGGAGCAGGACTTACGGGTTCGGAAATGGCCGAAGCGCTACTTCAGCGTGGCATGGCGGTTCTCGAGGCAGAAATTGTCCCAGAGATTCTACCCGTGATACTCGACCCGGACATGGCCTCGATCGTCAGGGCGCGAGCAGAGGAACATGGCGTTGAGTACTATCTCAATTCGACCCTTGACGAAATTGTGGGTCAAGACGGCAGGGTTTCTGGAATCCGCATTTCGGGAGAGAATTACCCTGTTGATGCGGTTGTTGTCGCCGTGAGGGTGAAGCCGAACACCGAGTTGGCAAAGGAAGCCGGCATTGTTCTTGGGGAGTCAGGCGGAATCAAGACGGACGAGCGGATGGCGACCTCTGCGGCGAACGTGTATGCAGCGGGAGACTGTATAGAGACGTATGACCGGATAACCCGTCGGCATGTATTCTTTCAGCTTGCTACAACAGCTGTTAGACAAGCGCTAGTGGCAGGGATCAATGCGGCAGGGGGTAACGCAAAGTATCCTGGGTCGACGGGCGTAACGACCGTCAAATTATTCGGACTGGAGGTAGCGTCCTTTGGACCTACCACAACAATTTCGGAGAAATTGGGCACGCACCCGGTATCGGTCAGGGTGACTGGGTCTACGCGACTCCCGTATTACCCCGGTGGTAAAGACCTGACCGTCAAGCTTCTCGCCGACCCTAAGGATGGTCGATTATTAGGAGCTCAGCTCGTAGGTGAGGAAGGCGCCACTTTGAGAGCGAATCTCGCCTCAATGGCCGGGCACTTGGGGTTGAGCGTGAAGGAGTTCGAGCAGATAGAGACTTGCTACTCACCGCCGCTGGCTCCGGTGTGGGACCCGGTGACGATAGCGGCGCAAGCGTTGCTGCGGAAACTCCAAACTTCTCAAACAAAGCCACGTCCGGTTACGACAGTGGAGAAATAGGTATATGCGAGTTCTCGTTTGTGACTCCATTCACCCTGATGGATTGGCGATTCTCCGAACGGCAGGCTTCCAAGTCGACGATCAAGCGGGCCTTGACAAGGCCAAGCTCGTAGAATCGATTCCAAATTACGAGGTCGCGATTGTTCGCGGCAGAACAAAGCTCGACGCCAGCGTGATCAAGGCGGCAAGAAAACTAAGGATCATCGGGAGAGCTGGAGTCGGGCTCGACAACATAGATGTCGAAGCAGCAAGGGCCGCAGGGATACAGGTCTGGAACACTCCCGCTGCACCCTCGACCAGCGTCGCCGAGCTAACAGTCGGTCTGATCTTGTCGTTGTTGAGGAAGATTCCTCTAGCAGATCAAGAGATGAAGGCGGGTCACTGGATCAAGAGCCAGTTGATGGGTGAGGAGTTGCAAGGAAAAAAGGTCGGGGTCATTGGACGCGCAGGGCGGATAGGGAATGAAGTGTCAAGGATTCTCACGGTGGGGTTCCAGGCGGATGTTCTCGGGTACGACGTTATCAAGCCCCGCGGCGTCCCCGGTCTCAGCTATGAGTTCACCGAATCTATCGAGGAACTTCTTCAAAAGTCCGAGATTGTCACGATCCATGTTCCATATACTCCTCAGACCCACCATCTTCTGGACGCTAAACGGCTTGCGATGATGAGGCGAGGATCCTATCTGATCAACACTTCGAGAGGGGACATTGTCGACGGTCCGAGCCTTCTGGAATTGCTTCGGAAAGGCCAGCTCGCCGGGGCTGGGCTGGACGTCTTCCACCTCGAGCCACCAGTCGACGAGTGGGAGAAAGCGGTGATATCACTCCCTAACGGTGTTACGGTAGCAACTTGCCATATAGGCGCTCAGACGAGCCAGGCTCAACGACGAGAGAGCGTGGAGCTTGCCCGGAAGATAGCAACCGAAGCATCGAAAACCGTAGCCCAGACCCCAAGGCCCTAACTCATCCGATAGACTCGCCCGAAAAAATCGCCCATTTTCAGCCCTGCTCTTGAATTTGAGACATGCCTAAAATTTTCGTTAGGAAACAGCCCGACGATTAAGCGTGTTGGTCCAAAACGAGATCAAGCTCATATTCTACCCTAATCAACCTGTCTCGCTCATTATCAGCGCCAGACAGGAAATTTTCTCTGTCAGAGGGGGGTCTTAGCGACTGCATCTCGCACCACAAGAGAGGCTCTTTCGAACCCCAGTGAAAGTAAGTCTCGAGGTCTATGGAACCAAAACCGCTTTCCCTTAGGCACAAGCTGACTCTAAGGGTAGATTCGGTTGATCAATCGTGGGAAGGCAATCGCATCCCGTATGTGATCGAGCCTGCAGACCCATGAAACGACCCGTTCCAAGCCCAGCCCAAAGCCGGAATGGGTTACGCTGCCAAACTTTCTCAGATCCAAGTACCACTCGTAGCTTTTCGGATCTAATCCCTCCTCACGAATCCTCGCCAGCAGAGCATCATAATTCTCTATCCTCTGCCCACCACCTGTGATCTCCCCATAACCTTCAGGAGCCAAACAGTCCACAGACAGCGTAACCTCAGGGTTCGAGGGATCAGGCAGGTGATAGAACGCCTTCGCCTTCTTCGGATAGTGAGTGACAAAGAAAGGCCGATCAAACTTTACGGTCAAAAGCTTCTCCTGCTCGTATCCAAGATCGTCACCCCACTTTATCCCGGACTTCTCTTCCCCGATCATCTTGAACGCTTGATCATAGGTGACTCTCTCGAATGGTGGCTTCACCTTCTCTAGATCCTCCAGCTTCCGCTCGAACAGAGCCAGCTCGGTCTTGCACTTTTCCACAAGCGTCGCCACGATGTGGCTCAACAACCGCTCTTCCACCCCAATGATGCAATTCAGGTCACACCACGGCGCCTCTGCCTCCACGTGCCAGTACTCCGTCAAGTGCCTCCTAGTGCGCGATTTCTCCGCCCTGAAAGATGGAGCAATAGTATAGATGCTACCAACGCTCGCGATTAACGCCTCAGCATACAACTGCCAGCTCTGAGTCAAGTACGCTTTCTGATCGAAATACTTAACCTCGAACAAAGTCGCGCCGCCCTCCACGGCAGCCGAGGTGAGGCTTGGAACATGAACCTCGGTAAAACCATGCTCATCGAACCACTCTCGAACCGCAGAGAGAACCACGGCCCGCACCCTGAGAATCGAGCGCATCTTGTCGCTCCGGACGAACAAGTGCCGCTTATCCAGGAGAAACTCGGGACCATGGAACTGTTTTGCAATCGGAAACTCTTCCAGAGCCGGATGAACGACTCGCCCCTCATCCACCTGGACCTCTCTCCCGCCAGGCGCCCGAGGATCAGGTTTCACCTCGCCCCGCAACTCAACACTCGACTCTATGCGAGCCGACTGAAACTCCTCGAAAGTCTTGTCGTCAACCTTGCCTTTTCGCAACGTACACTGAACAACCCCTGAGCCATCGCGCAATAGAAGGAAAATTATCCCGCCACCGATGCGTTTGTTCTGCAGCCATCCGCGGACAATAACATGCTTGGCATCGAAGGTCCCGAGCAGAATCTCTCTTACCGTGGCGACAGGCTGCATCTCTGGACCCCCAAAACTCAACGTCCGGCCGCTCCTCGGATTATTTAAGAATCCCAACGCGAGCAACAGTGGGACGATATGTCAGAGCTGAGAGAACGATCCACGAAGAAACTTGCAGAACTCAAAGCTTACCTCGAAAAGAAGGTTGTGGAAGACGAGGAAGAAATCAGAACTCTGAGATCCTTCCTCGAAGTAATTGATCTCCTACTCACCGAGCGAAGCTATCGAAGAGTCGAGGTCCCGAAAACACTCGCGGAAACCACGAAGAAACAGGAAACCCCTCCACAGAGCATTAGAACCATCAGCGGAGTAGTACTAGCTGACATGCACGTTGATGGCCCAAACCTCCGCGTCGTGCCGGGCGAGGGAATGAAATTCGACACCAACACTCCACCGTTCAGGCCCTTCCTTCTAGGAAAAGTGCTTGAACCAATGCAGAAGAAAGACGAAGAGGCCGTGC
>Ga0209802_1000060_pt1 | contig 71047 bp, 69 predicted proteins | sample GraSoiAngelo_129_FD_185886 | JGI IMG/M metagenome (GOLD analysis project Ga0209802, IMG submission 185886) | Grasslands soil microbial communities from the Angelo Coastal Reserve, California, USA - 14_0927_12_40cm (SPAdes) (version 2) | ecosystem: Environmental > Terrestrial > Soil > Grasslands ...
AGGCCGACCCCGACGAAACCATGACAAGGGCCCGAAGGAAATGTTCCGCGGAGAACGCCAAGATGGGTCGGATCCGCAGGCTTCGCTCCTCCGCAATCCGGTCACAGTAGCCGAGCAGGATTCGAAGGCCAATCTCCGCGCCCTGCGGTGAACGAAGCGGACGGGCACCGTACCGTTTCTCGCAGGCCCTCGGATAGGTTCCACATAGAACAGCGGTGTCGGTGGCGGTAATCCCGATTCCCGCCGATCCCTTGACACCGTCGAACGCGGCGGCGAGGAACGGCGTCGGAGGGCCAAACGGATCGACGTCCACGAAATCGTACTGCCCCTCGGTCAACAGCGAGCGCAGATCACTCCGATGGACCTTCGCCACCAACCCGTTCCGGCGAACGTTCTCCCGGATCAGCCGGGTCGTCTCGGGTGACCAATCGTTGAACGTGACGCGATCCGCACGGGTCTCGATGGCCATCCGGATCCCCCATGCGCCGGTTGCCGCGAGGCCGTCCAGGACGGATCCGAGCGGACCCGGCCATTTGGCGAGGACAATGGCACTGAGGTCGCGGTTCACCGCCATCGTCGGATTGTAAAACGGCCACGGCCCCGCGCTCCCGGGGCCTTTGCGCCGGGCGACGTCCGGAACGAGGAGGTTCGCGGCTCCCTCGGACACCGGGGCGATGGGAAACGGAAACTCCACGGCGTCGCGATGCGGGAGGCCCGGATTAGGCCTTCGTCCTCAGAGAACCTCGCCCTTCATCAGTTTCACGATCTTGTAAGGCAGGAGGTTGCGATTCACCATCGTGACCTCGAGAATCCGCACATCATCGCGACGGCGGATGTCCTGGAGCAACGGATTGCGGGACTTCTTGTGGAGCGTGAGGAGGAGCGGCTTGTCCGCGTCGAGCGCGTCCTTCACGGCGAGGACGAAGTTCGGCGACTCGACCTCCATCTTCCCGACCTCGTCGATCACGATGACGTCCGCGTTCGCGGTCGCCCCCCGCAGCGCGTTCACCCCGACCTCCTCGAGGGCGCTGATGTCCACGCCGTAGCGGCCGACCATCGTCTTCGAGGTGATCTCGCGGGAGGCGAACACCCGCTTCTCCTTCGTCGCCCAGTCCATGACGTAGAATCCTTCGCGGCGGTTTCGCTTGACGATCGGCTCGGTGATCATGCCGCCGACCTTGAGGCCGTCGCCCTCGAGCATCTCGATGACTTTGAGGAGGCAGTAGGTCTTGCCGGCGCCGGGGAGGCCCGTAATCCCAATCTTGAGCGCCTCGCCCATGCCACCCACGCGGCGTCAGAAATATGCGTTGCGCTATAAAAGAGTCTTTATATCACCGCACCCGGAGATTTCGGCCCGAGCTGTGGCACGGCGCCAGTGGTAACGGCCGTCGGCTCAGGAAGGCTGCGGGGGAGGCGGCGTCGGGAGTGGCACCGGGTTTCGCGTAGGCACCGGCTCGTCCTTGCGGCGGACCTTGCGGACCATCAGGGTCGGCGTCTCGGTCCGTCGCGCGATCTGGTCTTGCCACGGGCCGAACGCGAACTGCGTGAGCCGCCACTCGGTCGAAGCGCCGAGCGCGAGGAGGTCGTAGCTCTTCGCCTCTTCGACCACGGCGTCGACGATGTTTCGAGCCTTGACGAACTTCTCCTCAAAGGCCACGCCGTGCGTGCGGCACATTTCCGCGAGCCGCGCGCTGTAGCCCCGTTCCTTCTCGAGCTCCCGGTCCGTCTGGACCGCGCTGAGGATCGTGATCTTCGCGCGGTGCTTCTTCGCGAGCAAGATCGCGTACCCGGTCGCGTACGACACGTGCCATTCCGGTGCATTCATGACCAGGATGCGCTCGACTTTCGGCTTGAGGCCGGCGGACTTGAACACGACGACGTCGCACGGGGCCTCTTGGACGAATCGGTCGACGTTCGTTCCCAGGATCCGGCCCCGACGCCAGCCGCCCTTCCATCCGAGGATCAGGAGGTCCGTCTCGTCCTCGCGGATGTTGTCCAGGATCGAATCGAAGACCTTGTGGCTGACGTCGACGCGGGCCGTGGCGTAGGCGCCGAGTTCCTCCGCCCGTCGTCGCAACTTGCCGAGGTGGTAGCGGACCTCGCTCACGTAGGCCCGGTCGATCGCGTCGATCGGCAAGGCTGGCGGCACCTCGATGACGTGGAGGAGGGTGAGTTCCGCGTCCTCGACCTGGGCGATGAGGGCACCGAACTCGACGAGCTCGACCCGCTCGAAGTCTCCGACGGGAAGGAGGATCCGGTATCGGGGACGACGGTGCGGCAAAATCGACTCGACGACCTTCGTAACGCCGATCACGATTTCCTTCCTTTCGTGGAGGTAGTGGACCGTGAGCCCGACTCCGATCCAGGCGAGGGCGACGACCCACGCGATCGGTTCGATCGTCCATAGGCTGAGGGCGAGTACGAACTTCGTCGCGATGCCCAGGATCGGGATGAGAGGGAAGAGCGGCATCACGTAGTATCGCTTCACGTCGGGCATCGTCCTCCGGAGGACGATCGCCGCCCAGTTCACCATCAGGAACAGGAGGAGGAACATGACGTCGGCGCTCGCGGCGACCGTATTGAGGTCGAGGGTCAGCGTGATTCCCACGATGATGAGCCCCGAGACCGCAATCGAAACGTGCGGAGTGCGCTTCCGAGCGTGGAGCCTCCCAAGGGCGCGGGGGAGTCCGCCGTCCCGGCCCATTGCGAACGCGACACGGCTCGAGGAGAAGATCAGAGAGTTCAGGGCAGCCAGGGCTCCCAGGGCCACGCCGAACACGATGATCTGGGTGCCGTACGGCATCACCTCCGCCGCGATCTCGGCGATCGCATTGTTGTTGCCCACGGCCCTTTCGGGGGACGCCTGCAGGAGCAAGCACGAAGCACTCGGGCCCCCGTTGCAATTCCCCGAAATCCCGATCGCCACAAACGCAACCAAGATGAAGATGAGGGTCGAAAGGCCGATCACGATGAAGTGGGCGCGCGGAATGTTTTTTTCCGGGTGGCGCACCTCTTCCCCGGTCTGAGCGATAATCTCGTAGCCCTCGAAAACGATGAACGTGAAGCCCATCGCTCCGAGGAGAGAGACAAACTGGAGAAAACCTGAGTCGCCGCGGAGAAACGGCTGGAAGTTTGCCGCTGGCACGCCAGTGTGCGTCAGGTGCAGCAATCCCGCGATGATGAAGGCGCTTACGACCACCACGAGAGCGATCGTCACCGCGGTTTCCGATCTCCCCGTGAGCTTCGTCCCGCGGTAGTTCAGCCCGATGAAGACGCCCGCGGCGAGGACGGCGAAGAGCTTTGTCAGCGCTCCTTCACCGAGGCCGTAGAGGACCAAGGATGGAGTGCCGAGGATCGTCTTCAAGGCGAGGACGATGCCGAATCCAAATCCGTAGATGTAGAACGACGCGACGATGCAATGGCCGAACCACGACATCCAGCCTCCGAGGAAGCCCCATGGGTCGCGCATCGATCGGCGAATCCAGAGATATCCGCCACCCGTCTCCGGGAACGCGGAACCGAGCTCCATGTACGCCATCGCGGTGAACATGGTCACGACGAAGTTCAGGCCGAACGCCAGGACGAGCGAAGGACCCGTGATCGCGAAGCCGGGCCCGACGAGCAGAAAGATCGTCGTCCCGATCGTCGGGCCGAGCCCGATCATCGTGATTTCCAAGAGCCCGAGGTCCCGGCGAAATTTGACCTCGACCTCGCGGCCCTGTGCCATCGGGTCGCGGCAGAATGGGAGTCCCTTATTAGCCCTTGGTGGGTCCGCCGATGGCTTTCAAATACATGAGTGGATAGTCGAGTTCCGGCACGTAGCGGAGCGTTCCGACGGCCCGCGCGGTGCCAACCCGCACCGCGACTTCGACATCCAACAGGTCCTCCGTCAACACGCCGTACCGATAGGGTCCACGGAGTTGCATCCGCTTGCGGTCGATCCGGACCCGGACCCGTTCGACCAAGGGCTGTACCCGCGTCGCGGCCTCGATCGCGCGCTCGAGCGATGGCGCGCTCGCCTCCGTCAACGGCGCTCCGACATACTGGTGGGCAATCGAGCCCAGTTTAATCCCCGCCTCGAAGGCGGCTCGGTCGCGGTCAGTCCCTGCGAAGTACGCGCGGGTCGGGTCGTCGGCCATCACGGTCCCCGGCGCGACAATGCCGGCGTCGGCATAAGGCCGACGGACCAGCCATCTGGATTCACGATGCCTTCGCAAGTGATTCGTCAATGTTCAATGGGAACGTATCAAAAGTCGATTGACAGCGGCAAAGGCTTAATTCGGTCGCGAGCTTGAACCGAGATTCCTCTATGGCGCGGAAGCCCATCATCGGTGTAATCGGAGGCGGGAGCACGGCGTCGGCCGACGGCCTGGCCCTCGCCGAGGAAGTAGGATTCCTCATCGCACGGGCCGATGCGGTCCTGATCTGCGGTGGCCTCAACGGCGTCATGGAGGCGTCCGCGAAAGGCGCGAAGCGGGGAGGCGGTTTGACGATCGGCGTCCTGCCGACCGGGAACAAGGCGGATGCGAATTCCCATATCGACTTGCCGATCGCAACGGCGATGAGCACCGCGCGGAATCTGATCATCGTCCGCACCGCCGACGCGATCATCGCGGTGAATGGCTCGTACGGCACCTTGAGCGAGATGGCCCACGCCTTCGATCTGGGCAAGACGGTGTTCGGCCTTCGTACGTGGCCGATCGAGAAGGCGGGCGTGGAAGCGAAACTGTTCGTCTCGGTCGCCACCCCGCGCGAAGCCGTCGAACGGGCCCTCGAGTATGCACGCAAGGCGATGATTGCGGAGAAGCCGGGACCGGGCTTCCAGAAGTGATCGAGGTCGTGGCGCGGGACGGAAAGACTGAGGTCCGCAGGCTTAAGTGAGTCTGCGAGATTTCATCCGTATGCGCCCAACGATTCGGCCCGCCGACGTAGAATCGTGGGGCGTCCCTCTGAGACCCGCAAAGGAACTCGCAACGGGAATCGAGGAAGCATCCCGACGATTCCCCGGGGCTCTCGATCCGCGCGGCCAGGAACGATTCTGGCTCACGCTGCGTTCGCTTCTACTCACGAACCCTGCCGCCCGATGGCGATTCGCGGCACATCTCGCGTTGTACCGTCTCGCGTACGATGGCCGTCATCCTGAGGATGGCCCCGGACCGGCGTGGGTGCCGTCCAGAGCCGACCTGCACTCCTCGAACATCGGCCGAGTGATGGCGGCACGTCGGCTCACTTCGTTCGAGGACTTTCGGCGATGGTCAGTGGACCGGCGGGAAGACTACTGGTCCACAATGATTCGCACGCTCGGCATTGTGTTCCGGACGAGCCCGACTCGAATCCTCAAGCTACCCGCAGATCCGCGTCACCCGGAATGGCTCGCGGGCGCGCAGCTGAACATCGCCGAGAGTTGCTTCAACGCCGCCCCGAACAAGGCCGCGATTCTCTTCGGACTGGAGGGATCCGACGCCATCCGCAAGATGACCTACGGGCAACTGCATCGTCTGAGTTCTCGGATCGCGAACGGTCTCGACGCGCTCGGTCTGCATCGAGGGGAGCGAATCGCGCTGTTCCTTCCGATGACTCCGGAAGCGGTCGCCGCCTACATCGGCATCGTTCTCTCCGGGCGGTGCGTGGTCGGAATCGCCGACGCAGCCGCGCCCCCGGAATTCCAGAAACGCTCTCGTATCGCGGACGCTCATGCCGTATTCACGGTCGATTCGTACCTCCGTGATGGGAAGGTGCACGACATTTACTCGAAGGTGATTCAGGCGGATGGCCCCCAAGCGATTGTCATCCCGCGCACGGGAGAACCGCCACATCTGGCCCGCAACGACATTGCTTGGACGGACTTCTTGGGCGACCGGGATGCGTACGACGCGGTCCCGGGTCGGGCCTCCGACTACACCAACATCCTGTTCTCGTCCGGGACCACCAAAGATCCGAAGGCGATCCCGTGGACGCAGACGACGCCGATCAAGAGTGCCGCGGATGCGTATCTCCACCAGGACGTCCGACCGTCGGACGTGCTCGCTTGGCCGACGAGCTTCGGGTGGATGATGGGTCCCTGGCTCACCTATGCGAGCCTCGTGAACCGGGCGACGATGGCCCTGTACGTCGGGGCGACCACGACCCGCGCATTCGGAGAGTTCGTCGACCGGGCCCGCGTCACGATGCTCGGGGTCGTGCCGAAACTGGTCCGGAGCTGGAAGACGGACGCAACGATGGAACGCCTCGATTGGCACCGGATTCGGGTGTTCAGCTCCACAGCGGAGCCGTCGACTCCGGAGGAGATGCTGTACCTCATGTTCCTTTCGGGGTACCGGCCGATCGTCGAATACTGCGGCGGCACGGAGATCGGCGGCGGATACATCACCGGGACCGTCGTGCAGCCCTGCGCTCCGGCGATGTTCACGACCCCGGCGCTTGGCCTCGACCTGGAGATCCTCGACGGGGGCCGCCCGGTCGCTCGCGGGGAGGTCTTCCTCGTCCCCCCGTCCATCGGTCTCTCGACCGAGCTCCTCAACTACGACAACGACGAGGAGTATTACGACAACGTCCCGAAAGGATTGCACGGAGAGGTGCTCCGACGACACGGAGACCAGATCGAGCGCCTCGGCGGCTGTTACTATCGTCACCTGGGACGAATCGACGACATGATCAACATCAATGGCGTGAAGACGAGTTCGGAGGAAATCCGGAGTGTGCTCAAGAACGAGCTCGTGTACGACACCAAGCCGATCGCAGTGGACGTCGACCGGTCGGGACAGCACCGGTTGGTCGTGTACGCCGTGCCTCGCGATCCACGCCTCCTTGGCTCTGATGAGCTCCGCGCGCAGCTCCGCCGTGAATTTCAACGAGCCATCAAGGAGAACCTCAATCCCCTCCTCGCCCACGTGGAGGACGTGGTCCTCGTGCCTGAGCTCCCGCAAGCCGGACCGGGAAAGACGCGGACGATGAAGGAGCTCCGAAGCGACTACGCGGACCGGACCGCGCGCGCCTGAACTTCGATTGGACTCATGGGCGGTCCGTTGGCCCCCCTGTCGGAGGGGACTCGACGCCGGGGGGCCGTGGGCGCACGGGACGTTCGAGCGCCCGATTGATCGTAATCTGCGCGATGCTGCCGTAGTACTTCGCAACGTGCTCGAGCGGTCGAAGGACGATCTGGAACAACCCGTTCGATCGCGATGAACCGCCCGTCTGCCCATGGCGCGGCCTCGAACCGGGGCCGGCGGCGGCCCGAATGTCCCGGGTCAACGCAGCTTGGCGGTCGAGTGCCTCATTGGCCTTCGCCAAGTCGTTCGCGAAGAACGCGGTCATCGTGAGCTCGATCACCTCCTCAATTTTCCCCTTCAGGTTGGCGATCGTCTTCGCGAATTCCCTCGGGATCCGTCGGTTCGGCTTCAGGAATGGAGCGACCCCCGCGGCCAATTCTTCCCACAGGTCGCCCACGTTCTCCAGGCCGACCGTGACGACGCGATCCCCGAGGAGGTGCCGCGGCTCCGTGACCCCAATCCGTCCCGAGATCGTTCGGTTCTGGGCCGCGAGGAGCAGCTGCCGCACGACGAGCCAGTACAGGCGGTCGACCTCGAGCTCCATCCGCGCGACCTCCTCGATGTTTCCCTTTGCGTCGCCAGCGATCACACCGAGCGCGAGCTTCTCCATGCGCGACGTCAAATAGTGCAGCCGTCGGAGCAGACCATCGATGGGGAAGCGCGTCGGCTCGACGAAGTTCTCGATCGTGACGAACTTGGGGCCCTGATTGACGATCGTGAGCCCCGTGAGGCCTCGGACGGCCTCGTGAATTTCTTGTAACTGGCTCGGGGACAGTTCTTCTCGACTCCGGAGGCGAATCGTGTTGCAACCGACGATGTAGTTGCCGGTGATCATCCGCGTCAGCGCCTCGGGCCCGCTCCATTCGTCCGCATCGATCGTGGCCTCGGCCGCCACGGGGTACTCCTCGAGGGGGCCGACCCGCACGCGAAGGCTCCCGTCGTCCTCGATCGCCAGGCTCACGAGGGCACCCGGCCGAATGCCGTTGGACGCCGCCCAGTCTTTTGGGAGGGAGACCCCGAGACTCGAGTACCCGAGTTTCTGGACCTTCCGGGTTTCCAGCTCCATGGGCCGTGTAAGTACTGACGCAAACAAATACGTACGCAGTTCGACTCGGAGCAAGCATCACGGCGGATCGTCGAAGTCCCGAGCTAAGCGGCCCTTGCGGGCCTCCACATCGGGCGTTCGAAAAGAGTGACTCCCAAATCCTCATGAAGTCCGACGGAATCGGACCTACGCGAATGGACCACCAGATCGATGTGCTTGTGGTCGGCGCGGGTCCGACCGGGAGCACCGCCGCGAAGTATGCGGCCCTCGGCGGGGCCGACGTCCTCTTGATTGAGAAGCGATCCGAGATCGGTACGCCGGTCCGATGCGGGGAAGGCGTCGCGAAACGGTGGCTCGCGGAGATCGGGCTGACGCCGAACCAGGAGTTCATCTGTCACGAGGTTGACGGGGCGCGCATCATCGCGCCCGACGGGACGACGCTGGTCCTCGATGAGACTCGTGCCGGCAACGAATGCGGATACATCTTGGAGCGGGATCTGTTCGACCGGTTCCTCGCACGCGAGGCCGCAAAGGCCGGCTCCGAGATCATGATCAAGACCAGCGCGGTCGCGCTCCTCCAGGAGGACGGGCGCGTCGTCGGTGCGCGGTGCGAGCACATGGGCGAGACGTTCGACGTTCACGCGAAGGTGGTCATCGGTGCCGACGGCTTCGAGAGCCAAGTCGGACGCTGGGCGGGCCTCGAGACCCCTCTGCGAACGAGGGACATCGACGCCTGCCTGCAATACACTCTGGTGGGTGTCAATGGCGATGCGCGGCTGAACGACTTCTACCTCGGCAGCTGCGCCCCCGGCGGCTACGCGTGGGTGTTCTGGAAGGACACGGATGTGGCCAACGTCGGGATCGGCGTGAACCTCTCGAAGATCCGGGAGCGCGCAGATGCCAAGAAGTATCTGGACCGGCTCATCGCGCGAACCCCGGGACTCGCCCGAGGCGAGATCGTCGAGGAGGTGGCAGGAGCGGTCAGTGTCTCTCTGCCGCTGGAGCGGACTGTCGCTCCGGGGGTCTTGTTGGCGGGCGATGCGGCCCGATTGATTGACCCCCTCACGGGAGGCGGAATCCTCAACGGCTGTTTGTCCGGGCGGTACGCGGGGGAAGTCGCCGCGGACGCAATCGAGGGAGAGGCGGCGGAGGAGGCGCTTCGAGCCTACGATGCGAAGTGGCGCGCGCGAATGGAGGAGGAGCTCGCGCGGCATTACCTGATCAAGGAGCGTCTCATCCGCGTCGACGACGAGACGATCAACAAGGTCCTACGGGCCGTCTCTGAAATCGGCGTCGATCGGCTCTCCATCTCCGCCGTCCTGGAAGCAATTCGCGCGAAGTATCCCGAGGTCCTCAAGGCGTTCGACGGCCTTTTGTGATTCGGCACCGCTCGGGATCGGACGATCCGCGCTCAGTCCTTCGACAGGTCCTCGCCGCCCTCGAAGGTCTGCTGGACCTGACTGTAGATCTCCTCGAAGCCGAACGTCAGTTCCGAGGACACCGGGTGGACGCGGCGGTAGACGCCGATCGTCTCCATGCTCTTTAGGAATTCGACATCGAGGAGGGTCTTCGGTGTCGCGGTGTCTTCGAAGAGGGCCTCATACAGGGCGAACGGATCCAACGACCATTTCACGATCTTCTCGAGCTCGGGTTCCGGGAGGAGATCCGCCTTGCTCAGGACGTTGATAAAGGGCAACCCGTGGCGGAACTGGACCGTCGCGTTCAGGAGCACGGACGAGATGAAGCCGCTGGCGGTCCGCACGAGGGCCGGATCGTTGAGATAGACGAGCGCGGAATCCGCGCGTCCGAACGCATCGATCAGGACCGGACCGGAGGCCCGGAAAGTGAAGAGTTCGATCTGGCCCGGCGTATCGATCAGGACGTAGTTCGTTTCAAACGTCTCGAGGACGTCCGCGAGTTCCTTCGCGTTCATCGCGGCCATGTCCGCGGCGGCGACCTGGGCCCCGTTCGGACCGAGACCCTGTTCGGCCATGACTTCCTCCAGATTGACGTAGTCGCGGACGTCGAGGTCGGGCGAGTATTGAAGGGCCTCCGCGCCCGGATCGAGGTTCACGGTCACGCAGTCAAGGCCTTGGGAGTTCATCCAGAGCTGGAACGCGTAGACCATCGTGGACTTCCCGGACCCCGCGGTGCCGAGGAAGTACAGATTGCGGGCCATCGACGCGCCGCGTACGGACTCGAGTGAGATGAAGGTTCGCGACCGGGGACGTTTCGGCCCGGAGACCGAAGTCTGTCGATTCTCCGGGCCGTGAGTCCTCTCATCCCGTGCCTGCCGCCCTGGTCTCGGGGTGGGGGCCAAGCGGCCGGAGGAGGTACCACCGTCCACCGACCGGCCTGACCCGATCACGAGGTCGTCGGGCATCGCTGAGCGTCCCCATTTGTAGCTACACTCAGCCGGGTGTCGCCGGTATGCCCGCTGGGCTCGATCCGTTATTGTCACGGCCGATTTCTTGGCCCAATCGTTTATAACTGAATGAGGAGACCCGATTCCGTCACGTTCAGTCGAAGGGGATAGCTATGTCAACCGAACAAGCGCCACCGTTCTTGGTCGACGCCGTCCGGGCGTCCGCCTCGAAGATGCAAGGGATGAAAGCGGCTCTCGACGCCCGCGCCAAGGAACTCAATGCCCTCAGGGCGCAGCTCGACTCGGAGCGGCAAGATCTGGAGCAGCGAGCGGCGCGGCTGGAGGCCGAACGTCAAGCCATCGACGGGGAGAGAAACGAGGTCCGGGCCGCTCGCGCGTCCGTGGACCAAGACCTCGCGACGATCCGAGCCGACCGGGAGAATCTCTCGGCCGAACAGACACGATTCCAGGATGCGGCGAATGACTTGGCGGCACGCGAGAAGGCTCTGACGCAGGCCGAACGCAACGTGGAACGCCTCGATCGGGAAATGATCGGAAGGATGCGAGAGGCCGAGGCGAAGTTTCTGGCGATCGTGAATCGCGAGGAAGAGCTGGTCAAGCTCCAACAGGACTGGCTAGTTGCGTTCGAGACGCGCGAGCAGGAACTTCGAACGATCACCGAGCAGATGCACGCCCGGCAGGAAGCGTCCGCGGAGCTGCACGGGTCCCTCGCCCAGCTCGAGTCGGTCTTCAGAGACGAGACAGACCGGCTCGCGGCACAGCGTCAGGAACTCGCGGCCAAGGAGGAAAGCCTCCTCGAGGCGCAGCGGTACCTCGCCACGGTCATCGAGGCGGCGGACGTCGGGCCGCGGGAGGCCGAACGGCCGAGCCCGCCTCCGGCGGACGAACCTCCCGCACCGACGGAGTCTCCCCCGCCTCCTATGCCGATCGTGACCCCGACGGTTCCTGAGCCGGTCGAGGCCGAAAATACACCGGAACCCGACGAGAGACCCGCGGTTACGAGAGCCGAGGCGATGGACCGATTGACCCGGGCCATCGAGGCGTGGAAGCGCGCCCGAGATAGTGGCCGGAACGTCGGCGAGATGCGCAACACGCTGAAGCTTGCGAAGGATGCAGTTCAAGCCGGCAAGTACGAAACCGCGATCCGCCTCGCCACGGAGGTCCTCGATGACCTCCGGCCCGCGGTGATTGCGAGGTAGCCCGGACCGGATCCGAAGGGCAGACCTGGACTGTCGAAAATCGCTTTCTTGACAGTCGCATACAAAACGACGTTTCTCGGGGTGGTTATCACGGGCTCCCTTCGGCGGTCAAGTGCGTGACGGCCAGCCGAATGTAGCATCATGCTGACGGGCCTGAACAGGGATTCGTTTGGTCCAACAGGGGGCCGGCGCGGGAGGGACGACCAACTCAACCGGTACATGCGCCCACCGCCGCAATTGCGCCCTCCTGCGAGGCACTCATGGTTGAAATAGCTCCGAAACCTGTGCGCGGCGAGGTATCGCGCAACGTGCAGGGGGCCATTCAAATCGTTGACAGCCAGGATGTTCAAGTCACAAACTGGCTGCTCGAAGAAGCCCAGCCGTCTGTCCGATACCACGCGTTGGTGGATCTGCTAGACCGCAAGGCTGACGACCCGGATGTGAAGGCGGCGCTCTCGACGATCCGTCGCGTGGGTTGGGCTCGGGACCTCCTGAGGACCCAGAAGCCCACGGGTTACTGGGAGGCCCATGAGCCGAGGACCGTCCGGGAGTGGGTCAGCTTCCTCCGCTTCCCCCGCTTCGGCTCGTCGATCTGGAAGGGGATCATCCTCTCCGACCTCGGCCTCACGGCGGCCGATCGGCGGATCCGAAGGCTGGCCGATCTCATTTTCGAGTACAAGCTGCACCTCAGCTCCGAGGTGAACTTCTTCACGGAGGAGGTCTGCATCGTCGGGAACACCGCGCGAATGCTGACGCGGTTCGGATATGGCGAGGATCGCCGGGTCCGGAAGCTTTACGACTGGATGATCGAGGACCAGCGGGAGGACGGGGGCTGGAACTGTGCCGCCGGCAAGCCCGGGACCCTCGACTGCTGGGAAGCTTTGGCCGCGTTCGCGTCGGTTCCGAAGGCGAATCGGACCGCCGCGATGGAGCGGTCGATCTCGCGAGGCGCGGAGTTCTATCTCGAGCGGAAGCTCTTCGAGGAGGGGAGACGGTACGCTCCTTGGTTCCGGTTCCACTACCCGACGCACTATTACTACGACCTGCTGGTAGGGCTCGACGTCCTCACGGGGCTCGGATATGCCCGGGATCGTCGCCTCCGGCCCGCTCTCCGAATCCTTCGCGAGAAGCGGCAGAGCGACGGGACCTGGTTTCTCGACCGGATTCATCCTGACGAAGGGCCGGGAAGTGGTCGCGGGGCCGGGTGGAAGAAAGTGAGGCCGCTCGCCCTGGAGCGGGCGGGGGAGCCGAGCAAGTGGATCACCCTCACGGCCCTTCGAGTCTTGAAGAGAGTCGAGGACGCGAGCTAGTGAGACGGCGTCGGCGGTCTTGCTGTGCCCTGAAGAAAGTTACGCGGGGGTGACTTGTACGAAGGGTCTTGAGTCAATTTGGAAAGCTGAAATCTGGAGTGAAACGAGCCTGATCGGATTCGAACCTAGGTCCAAAGTGTAGGGGAACGGGTCGACTACGGACGGGCATCCGGTAGTCGAGACTCCGTGCCTCGCTCTTCGGCCGCTTTTTGGATTGTCATTGCTTGAGCGATGAGCATCCGCACGATCGCTGACCGCGATGTTCGACGGAGTCGTGCCAACCGACTCAAGTTTCTCCATGTCGGGGCATCAAGAGTCAGTTGGTGCGCACGTTGACGCTCACTCGCAGCACGTCGTATTCGACCTCGTCTCTTTTTGCGGGCCATTTCGTCACAGGCCGCTCCGTCACTACGAAGGCCCTATAATACTCACCTATGGCCCCAAAGCTTCGTCCGTTGTCGCTTTTTTGGTGAGCTTTGGCCTGCGAGGGGTTGACTCAAGGCCACGAACGAGGTCGTGGTAGTCCAACGGGATTGGGCGCAAGAGCCACGCGGGGAATCCGGGCGGATAGGGGCGGGGTCTGATCTGCCGACAAACCACTCACGACCTCATGCGCTTGGGTGGGAGCGGGGTTGTGAGGGAAAAGGGCAAGAATTCGCGAGGCCAACTGACATAGGATCCCACAGACCGAAGGTGCAAACCCCTTCAAGACAAGCGGCCTGAAAGAATTCGAACCCCAAACTAACGGCCGCGACCACGGAACCAGCCATCGTAAGTCCGATGATTCACGATTTCAACGACAACGATGTACCGGTCGCCGCGATCGCGCACGATCGTGTAGAGGAGCCGCCAAAAGGAGGGCAGGTCTTCCACGTACATGTTCTCCAGTCCATGCTTGTCCTTCAGGGCCCTCGGAATCCGGTCTCTCTTGACCACCTCGCCGTGGAGGCAGTCTGCTAAAAGAATCGGCCTGAGGGCGCGAATCCTGCGCACGATGGACGCCGAGATCGGGTCCGAGCCCGTCTGGAGCTCCTCGAGCGACTGCGCCGCTGAGGACGCCAAGACGATGTCCTTGGCCCGCAGGCCCATTAGAGCCTTGGCCCCTTGCGGATCGCCTCAAGGAGTTCCTGCGAGGCGTCCGGCACCCAGATCAGGCCCTTGCTTCCTTCGGCGATCATGCCCTGGTCACCGAGGAAGTTCACTGCGGCATTCAAGCTCTGACGCGTCGTGGAGTGGCCCCAATGCCCGAGGGTCGCGAGCAGTCGATTGCGGCTCACAGGGCTCCTGGCCTTTTGCAGGGCCGCGAGGACGTATTCAATCGTCTCGAGGGTCGGATTGGCCCCGGGTTTCGCATATCTAGGCCGGGGGACTCTTGCGGCTCGCGCCATGGTAGCCACTATATGTATCCATACAGTATATGTATCCTTCCACCCTGGATGCGAAACTAGTCGGAATCGTTGATGGTCGATTCCTGCTCCCCGGGAGGCTACGGGCCTGAAGGGATTCGAACCCTTGACCTATCGGTGTCCCCCGGACGTTCCGATGGAGCGTGCCGATAAGAGCCGATCGCTCTACCTAGCTAAGCTACAGGCCCGCGGCCGCGCCTATTGGCCGAGTTCAATTAAACGTTGCGCTAGGCGCATGCGCCCCATGTCAGCGACCCCGTTAGCCGACCGACATCCAGCTGGAAAATCACGAGCCGGTAGCAACCCGCGGGGGGCGGTGAGACTTCGAAGTAGTCTCCCGGATCAAGGAGCCCGTTCGCGCTCGCATCGAAAAACCGGAGGGTCGCGTTGCCGGCCCCGAGACCGGCACCGAGACGCGCAATCTCGGATCCGTCGACGGAGAAGTTCGCCTGGAATCGCGAGAGTTCGAGCGAGACGGTCACACTGTCGACGTAGATTAGGGTCCGGTTATTCGGCGTCTCGAAATGGAAGCCTCTCACAATCTCGATCGGCGTCTGGTCGGGGAACATCCGCGGGAGGAAGACGATCGCAAGGAGGACCATGAAGACGATTCCCGCGGCCAGCGAGTACGTCAGGAGTTTGGTCGCCTGCGGCGGCGGGCTTCGTTTTCTCTTGAAGGGCACCTCCGGAGCAGAGGGCCGCCGGATCTTCATGGACTCACTCCACGTAAATCGCAGGCCGTCCGGGGACGGCGTGGTCCGCCTTGTTCGCGGGATCCCACAACTTCGAATCGTCCGCGCGGAACACCTCGACGGTCACGCGGAGCTCCTTCCCCAGGAAACCGAGGTTCTCGCGAAACATCGCGAACTCGTCGATCGAGCTGAACCGGTCGAGGTCCTCAGCCTTCGCGTGCCTCAGATCTTCCGCGACCTTCTTCGCGAATGCGGCGACCTCCTTCGCGCGTTCCCGCATTCCAGATTGCGCCAGGACCCGCTCCATCAGGACGTTCATCGGGATGGGCCCTTGCTTCGCGAAGTCCCGTGCGATGCGCTGGACCTGGATCTTCCACGCTGGCGCGGTGTAGATCGCGAGTCGTTTCGGGGCGATCCCGGTGACTTTCAAGATCTCCCGGATGTCGGCCATGGTGGATTGGAGGAGGGCTTCGGCCGCCTCAGCCCGCGGATCAATCCCGCCCGCGACGGCTTCCGGATACCGCGAGTTGACCACGAACCCCTCGCCACGGAGGCGGTGCCAGATCTCCTCCGCGGCGTGCGGTACGAACGGGGCCAGCAACTTCGTTTGAACATCGATGAACCGTCGCAGTACATCCGCGTGCGGCCGCCCCTCCGACCGCCGAACGTACCAGGACCAAGCCGCCTGCAAGTCGAAATACCCGTGACGCAGGACCGCCTTGTAGTTCATCCCCTCCATCGCGGTACGACTCGCCTGAATCGAACGGTTGAGCACGCTCAGGAACCACGCGTCGATTCCATGGTGCTCCCGGCGGCTGGCGTGCTTCTCCGTCGCGAACCGGAGCCACTCTTCGATGCGGGCCTTCGCGGACTCGGCGAAGTCCATGTCGACGTTCGGATCGTCAAGGCCATCTCCGGCGTTGGCGACGGTCAAGCGGATGACGTCCGCGCCCCACTCGCGCACCGACTCGCGGATGTACCAGACGTTCCCACGGGACTTCGACATCTTCCGCCCCGCGAGGCGCACCCACCCGTTCACGCCGAACCCGCGGGGCCACAGCTCCTTCGGGAAGATGGCGGTGTGTCCGAACAGGCAGAATGTCATGTGGTTCTGGACCAGGTCTTTCCCGGTGTTGCGCAGGTCCAACGGATACCAATACACGAACTCGTGTCGGAGGTCCTCGACCGCCTTCGTCTCCAAGCCGATGCGGGACGCGACGGCCTTCGCGCTTCCGCTCCCGAAGAACACGAAGTCGAAGAACGAGTCGTCGAGGCGCTGGGCCCACGGGACCTGAGAACGCAGGTGCCCGCCCTGGAGCGCGTGGGCGATCGTGTAGTACGCCATGTAGATCGTCGAGTCGCTCAGGGACTCGATCACCCAGTTCGAATCCCACGGCAGGATCGTCCCCAGGCCGCGGTGGTGGGCGCACGGCCAGTCTCGAAGCCAATCCGTCACATAGTCGAACCACTTTCGCAGCGCCGCCGGGTACAGGTCCATCGACGCAATCGCTTCGTGGACCTTCGCTTTCCATGCGGGATCGGCGTACGAGAGGAACCATTGGTTGTCGACGACCTTAACGATCGCCGGGGTCATGCACCGACAGATGACGACGCCACTCGGCTCGTACATCAGGTCCGCTTGGCCTTTGGACGTCAGCTCCTTCCGAATTTCGTCCTTGGCGACTTCCACTCGGACGCCGGCGTAGGGACCGCAGTTTTCGTTCAGGACGCCGCGGTAGAAGCCGGTCTTGTACACCTCGGCCTTCGCCTGCTCGAGTTTCTCGCGGTCCTGTTGGTTCCGAATCCCGAGGCGATCGACGATCTCGACACCGGGCAAGGGCCCCCATCCGGGCGTGCGGATAATCGGGATCGGCTGGATGGCCCGGATCCGCTCCGGGTCCAGATCGTACTTGTCCAGGAGAACAGCGTCTTGCTGCAGATCGCGCAGGGCGACGTAGTCGTCCGGCGCATCCGACGGCACGCTCGTCACGGTCCCGGTGCCGCGGCCCTGGTCGATGAAGGAACCGGGCAGAATCGGAATCGCCCGGTTAATCGCGGGAGCCACCACATCCTTGCCGAGCAGGTCGGCTCCATGGATCCTCGACTCGATCGCGACCGACTTTCCCTGCTCCGAGAGCTTCTTCGACGCGAGGTCATTGAGGATCCACCGCTCGTCGCCGACCCTCGCCACCACGTATTCCGCGTCGGGATCAACCCAGAGGTTCGTCTGCCCGAACACGGTCTCGGGCCGGATCGTCGCCGCGACGAGGAACCGGCCGTCGGCCAAGGGGAACTTCAGCAGCGTGTATTCCATCGGCGTCTCGCCCTCGCCCTCGAGGCGATCGTGGTCCCCGATCGGCGCCTGGTCCTTCGGGCACCAGATGACCGGGTGCTTGTCGATCCGCACGTAGCCGCCGTCCTTGAGGCGGTGGAACTGCCAGCGCACGAACGCGTCGTACGGCGGGTTGAGCGGCGTCGTAATGAAGGAACGCGTCCAGTCGACGGCCGCGCCGAGCGCCTTCAAGTCGTCCATCGTCGCGGCGGGGAAGACCTCGATCCAATGCATCGGATCCGCGAATTTCGGGATCTCCCGGTCGGGGATGCCCATCGCCCGGAGGATCTCCCACTGCTTCGGCTCTTTCTCCGCAATCCGCTTCGCGGCTCCTAGAATCGGCAGGCCGGTGCAATGGAACGCCTGCGGATGGAGGACGTTGTAACCCAGCATCCGCCGGAATCGAGACTGGAACTCGGCCCGCAGGAACGAGGTGCCGAACCCCAGGTGCTGGTATCCGTTCATGTACGGGTACGGCACGGTGGAGTACCACTTCGGCCGACCGACCTCCGCGCGCGCGACGTATACGTGCTCACGTTCCCACGCAGATTGCCACTTGGCCTCGATCTCGCGCAGGTCGACCGATCCCGTCCGGCCCTGCGGCCTTGCCCTCGCGCGCGGGCGCACGCGTGGCCCCGCCTTCCCCCGCAGCCTCGCCGGTCGACGCGCCTTCGGCCTGGGCCGCGGTCGAGGGCGACCACCGCGCTTGGCGGCGCGGCGGGCCTTGGGCCTTTTGCGCCGACCGCTGGGTCGAGGCGACTTCTTCGCCACGCGCGCACATAAGAGCGATTCTCGTAAAGCTTTTCGCGGCGGATTCGGAGCGCCGATCGATCTCGTTCGTCACCGGTGTGAGGCGTCATCTATTTGGCATACAGAATAAAAATCGGTCGGCCATTCCAGGCACGATTCCGAGCGACGATGGAGCCCCTTTGTCCTACGTCGTATGACAATTGACAACAAGTATATGTACCGTGCCCCAGGATACGGCGGACAACACGCCGAAAATTGTGCGGAATGGTGTATGACCTCGTCATACCTGTTCTCGCGATTCAGGCGAGGGATTCGGATGGACGAAAACGAGCGGATCACCCTACGACTCGAGAAAGAAAACCTCGAGCTCATCGACGCGTTCCTGAAGGGGAGCACGTCGCACGGGAACCGCTCGCAGCTGGTCCGCGACGCGGTCCAGGCCTATATCCAGACGATCCGCGAGGGCGGCGACACGGTCAAGATTCGCATCCCGCGGTACTACCTCGAACTGATCGACCGCCTCGTGGCGGACGGCTACTTCCTGAGTCGGGAGCACGCGGTCGTCCGCAGCATCGAGGAGTGGTTCACGCGGGACCGGGTGAAGGAGATCGAAGACCACCGGAAGGAAGTCGACAAGATGACCGGCAAGGTCGTCTCCGTATCGACGGGCGACAAGGACGGAGTCATCCCGCCATGAATCGCGCGGGCGTGGCGGACGCCGGAAGGGAGTCACCTCGAATGACGGAAAAAGGGAACGGATGGGAACCTGTCATGAAGGGATGGGATGCACGCCTTCAGTGGAGTGAACTGCCTTCCGGCCTCCCTCGATCGGTAGCGGAATGAGGAGGCCGGACGCAATGGTACCCAGGGATTACGTCGAGGAAGTCATCAGCAGCCTGTTTGAGGATGCCGTGGACCCGAAAATCTCCGTCGTCGGAGTCGGGGGCGCCGGTGGCAAGATGGTGAGCGTGCTCTACGACCGCGACATCAAGGGCGTCGAGACAATCGCGGTGAACACGGACCCCTCCGGGCTCTCGAAGGCCGAGTGCGACGTGAAGATCCTGCTCGGACAGCCCGCGGAAGAAGACCGGATCGCCGGGGCCCGCGCGTCCGCGGAGGACCAGGAAGGGGCCCTGCGAGACTCGCTCTCCTCGGACATCGTCTTCGTCGTCGCGGGACTTGGCGGCGCTGCGGGAACCGGAGCCGCGCCCGTCGTCGCGCGGGCCGCGCGCGCGAACGGGGCCGTGACGATCGGCGTGGCGATCCTGCCGTTCGAGATCGAAGGTCGGACGGAAGCCGCCCGACAAGGTCTCGAGGAGTTCCGTCGCGAGGCGGACAGCGTGATCGTCGTGGAGAACGATTCGCTGAATCGGTTCGCCGACCAGATGTCCTTCAACGAAGCGATGCAAGTCATTAGCTACATGGTCGTCACGATCGTCCAAGGGGTCGTCGACCACCTGACGAAGTCGTACCTCACGACCCTCGCCGAGGAAGTCGAGAACGCGGCGAAGGAGATCGAGGAGCAGAACAACCACGCGATCCACGTCGAGGTGCAGCCGCCGGAGACGGTCCAGGCGGCCTGGGAGGTGGGGCCGGTCGCCTTCAACGACGACGGCTTCATCGGCCTCCGCTGAGACGCTCAACAATCCTCCCCCCAACCAACGCCCACCCGCGAGGGCTTCGGGCGATCCCCGCCGCAAGGCGGGGAGCGGCCCTCGCGACCTCTTTCTTTGCCACTTTGAGCGGAAGGATTGCTGCGCAAAGCTTGAGCAGGTGCTGCCCTCAGCGCGGCCCCCGCCTCCGGTTCGCCTTGGCGCCCCTCGATGCAGTTCGGCGCACTGACGCCGGCAAGTTTTAAGCGTACGGCTCGGTAGACCCGGCCGGGTTGAGTCAATCCCGAAGGACGTCCAGAGCGAGCGGGTCGCGAACGGATTTCGATTGAACAAGGTCGGAGTGACGGGGGTCGTCAAGCCCGTCCAGATCCGTCGGCCGAACCGTGCTGTGACACTGACGACGACGCTCGACTTGTTTGTCGATCTCCCGCAGGATCAGAAGGGATCGCACCTCTCTCGGAATCTCGAGGCAATCAACGAGGTCGTCGACCGATCTGTCCGAGAGCCGGTCGGGAGCCTCGAAGAACTCACGGAGGTCATCGCGCAAATCCTTCTGAAGCGACACGACTATGCGACGACGTCGGAAGTATGGGCGACGGCGGAGTACTTCCTCGAGCGGACCTCGCCATGGGGCCGGACCTCCCTCGAGCCCTATCGGCTCGTCGCCCGCGCGAACGCGCGACGGGGGGAGCGAGATGTCGTGCGATCCATCGGCGTAGAGGTCGTCGGCATGACGGCATGCCCATGCGCGATGGAGACCGTGCGAGACGACGTCCTCCGGGAGCACCCGGAACTCACGCGGTGGCCCGAGGGCGTGCCGATCATCACGCACAACCAGCGGAACCGGACGACGCTGATCCTGCAGGAGCCCTCCGGCCACGACATCGAGGCGGACGAGCTGATCGACATCGTGGAGGAGTCGCTGTCCGCGCCGACGTTTGGCCTGCTGAAGCGACCCGACGAGGGTCGCCTCGTCGAGATGGCGCACCGCAATCCGAAGTTCGTCGAGGACGTCGTGCGCGACGTGTTGGACAGGCTTCTGAAGCGCTACCCCAAGATGCCCGACACTACGTGGGTGCGCGTGAAGTCGGAAGCCGAAGAGTCCATCCACAAACACAACGCATTCGCGGAGCGATCAACGACGTTCGGCGAACTGCGCGCCCTCTGAGCAGATTGGCGAAGGCTGATGGCTTCAGAGTGCGATGTCGCCGCCATGGCGGTACCGGCGCTTTGCCACCTCTGCAGCCGCCCGACGCTCAGATCCTGCGCCAACTGCGGACGACCCGCCTGCGACGAGCACATCGCCGGGGGCGTCTGCGTCGAATGCCGCGTGGGCCGACGCGGTCGGGGTCCTGGAGTCCGCGTCGCGTGAGGGTCTCAGAGAATCCGCTTCGCATCCTCTTTCTCGATCCCCAGGGCGCGCAACGCGTATGTCAGGGCCTTCTGACGGATCATGTCCCGGGTCTTGTCGTCGAGAAACTGTTCCATCTTGAGGGGCGCCTTCCGCGCATATTGAATGGCGAACTCTGACCAGTAGAACGGAGCGTTCTCCTCGTCCAACTTGGCCGCGGCATTGTACTGTTCCTCCGCGTCGTTGAAGCGTCCGAGGTCGACGCAGAAGGAGGCGAGGGCGTCCCGGAACTGCGGATTCTCGCCGTCCAAGTCGATGGCCTTCTTGTACAGCCCCAGAATCTCCTCCGGTTCGACTTTCGGCACTCCGAGGGCCGCCTCGGCTTTCCCGAAGAACGCGACCGCGTTGGTCGGATCGGCCTTGGTCGCCTTGTCGAAGTGCTTGTAGGCGGCATCGTAATCGAGCTGGCCGAGGGCCTGTTCGCCCGCGCTGATGTCGTTCTCGGCGGAGGAGGGCATGCGAAGACCGCGCCGCAGATTCTCGGTACGCAAATAAAGATTCCCACGCGATTCTCATTCAGGATGCGGCGCACTCAGAGGACGGCGCGGTGGTCTCGCAACCAGTCCAGGTCGCTCAGGTACAGCTGGCGGATGTCCGAGATCCCTTCGACGGCCATAATTAGTCGCTCAAGGCCGAGGCCCCATGCCAGGACGGGCGCTCTGAGGCCGAGCGGCTCCGTCACCTCGGGCCGGAAGATGCCGCTCCCGCCGAGCTCCATCCACGTCCCATCGGGCAGCTGGACCTCCGGCTCCATGCTCGGCTCCGTGTACGGGAAGTAGCCGGGACGAAACTTCGCGCGGGTGAAGCCGAGCCGGCGGTAGAACTCCTCGATCACGCCGATCAGTTGCGCGAGGTTGGCGCCTTCCTCCATGACGACGCCCTCGATCTGATGGAATTCCGGGAGGTGCGTGAAGTCAATCGCATCCGGGCGGAAAACGCGTCCGATGATGAACGCTTTCCGTGGCGGATCGGGGTGCTCGTTGAGCCATCTCAAGGTGATCGGGGTCGTGTGCGAGCGGAGGACGGCGCGTTCCGCCTCCTTGCGGTCCCAGGTGTACCGCCAACCGGTGCTCCCGGTAGCCCCTCCGGTCTCGTGGACCTCCGCGACCCGGCGCACGATCCCGTCGTCCGGGAGCGGCCTCGTCGCGGGCTTCTCCAGATAGAACGTGTCGAGCTGGTCCCGCGCCGGATGATCTTGCGGCTGGAAGAGCGCATCGAAGTTCCAGAACGCGGGGAGCACAAAGTCTCCCTCGATCTCCGTGAAGCCCATGCTGAGGAAGATCCGGCGGATCCGCTCGATGTACGCGCCGAGGACGTGACGCTTGCCGGGTCGGATGAGGGGCGCGAACGCCTTGGTGTCGTACCGGCGGAAGTCGACGGTCTTCCATTTGCCTGATTGCAACAGGTCCGTGGTCGGTTGCGCGACTTCCTCTTTCAGTTCGATCCCCGCGGCGTGAACCTTCTGTCCCGCGGCCGTCAACGCGATTTCGCGGCGAACGGATTCGCGTTCCTTCACGAGCTCCCGTCGCGACTTCAGATCGCGCAACAGACGCGGATCGATCGCATCCTCCGTGAGCTCTCCCTTCGCCAGTCGAGCTAGGAGGATTTCATCGGGCCCTTTCGAATTGGCCGCCGCGCGACCGGCCGAGGTGACGATGACGAAACTGCCTTCGGGCCCCTTCGAGACCTCGGCCCAGCCCTTTCGACGCAGCCATCCCAGGGCGACCGCGAGTTCCCCGTCATCGAATTTGCAGGTGCTCTTGAGGCGCGCCGCTTCGATCCGGCCTCCGGCCTTGATCGCGGCCTTCAGCGCCTTCCGCTCGGGCAGCTCCCGCCGCGCGACCTCGGGCTTCGCCAGCCGGTACGAATGGATGACCCGTTCTTTCATCGTGACGAGGCCTTTCGCCTGGAGCCACGAAGCGGCATTCATCACCTCGACGAGTTCCCGGAACTTGCCCGCGGCCCGGATCTCCTCGGGCGCCGCCTTCTCGAGCTTGGCCAGCGCGAGGAGGACTTTCTTTTCAAGGTAACTCAACTCCACCGCGCCGGGAGGCATCCCGCGGCGCATGGGACCCTCGCGTTATATGTTTTTGTCGCGCGCCAAGTCCGATTCTCTCCCGATGACGGGATTTCTCAGCCTTGAGAACTACGGCACGTCCTATATATGAGAAAACGGAACATCGAAGGCTCCGGTGAATCAGCCGACGCCTTCGAGCACACGAGCGAAAGCCCCGACCGAGGTGACCTGATTGGAGGACCGCTTCCCGACGAACTATTCGATCCTCCTCACAGGACCGCCCGGCGTCGGAAAATTCGAGTACCTCGTGGACCGGATCCGAGATGATTTGCGCCGCGGGGAGCGCGTCGTCTTCGTGACGTTGGATCTCCATCCGAGCGAGATCCGAGCGCGGGCGAAGGCGTTGCACCTCGACCTGGATACGGTCGAGGGCAAATCGTTCGTGTTCGTCGACTGCTACAGCGCGACGTCGTCGGAGCGGCCTCCGGAGACGACCGCGGGAAAGAAGACGTTCCTCGTCTCGAGCTTCAGCAACCTCGAAGGGATCGGGATGGCGATGAGCAAGGCAGGCCAGGAGATCGGGACGCCCGTCCGCATCTACTTCTACACCGTGTCGACCCTGTTCCTCCACAACTCCCCGCAAGCAATCGCGAAGTTCTTTCAGATCGTCACGTCGCGGGCGAAGACGAACCTCGGCTTCATCCTGTACTCGGTCCACGAGGGCGTCCACGAGCCGATGACGATGAATCTCCTGCGGTCCCTCGTCGACGGCGTCGTCGAGATGCGCTTCACGGAGGGCATGGACCACGAGGTCCGCGTCCACCACATGCGCGGCTACCAGGTCGACGCGTCCTGGCATCCGTTCGTCCCGCTCCCGGAGGCGGTGGTCGCGCGATGATGCAGTCTCCGCCGAAGCCGATCGCCCTCCGCGCGAAGACGGGAATCCCGGTCCTCGACGAGCGTCTCCAGGGAGGATTCCCGCGTCCCTCGACCCTCCTGTTGTTCAGCGAGAAACCGACAGAGAAGCGCCTCTTCGGCGAGAATTTCGCGATTCAAGGCGCGAAGGCCGGGGAGACCTGCCTGTACGTGGACTTCTTCCGCGCCCCGCAACTTGCCCGGGGCGAACTGAAACGGTTCGGGTCCATCGACCCCGCGAAGCTCGTCCTCGTCGACGCGACGTCGTCCCAACTCCTCCTGCCAAGCCACGAGAAATATCACATCGACGACATCGACAACCTCGCGAACATCCGTGAAGCGATCATCGCCGCGATGACGGCCGAGCGCCCCGGCCGCATCGTCGTGGACTCCATGGAGTTCCTCATGGACCGGTTCCCCAAGGAGGACGTCCTCCGGCTCTGGCGCGAACTGATCGAGGCCGCCCGAGCCGCCGGGACCGTCAGCTGTTTCCTGTTCATCAACTGGACCCTGATGGAGCGCGAACTCGATGAGATCCGCGCGATGTCCGACTTCGTCGTGGAGTTTCAATCGTCCCTCCGGGGCGGGATCGTCCGCAACTCGATGCGCATCTCGCAGATGGAGTCGAACGGCATTCGGACGAACTGGATCCCGTACACGTTCAAGGATCTCGTCGGGTTGACGGTGTACTTCCCGCGAATCCTGGTCACCGGCCCGTTCAATGCGGGGAAGTCGACCGTCGTCAAGGCCCTCGCCGAGAAGTCGATCAGCATCGACCGGATGGGCACGACGGTCGCGTTCGACTACGGGAACGTCAACATCACCGGGATTGAGGCCGAAATCTTCGGCACGCCGGGCCAGGAGCGGTTCGAGTTCATCTTCAAGATCTTCGCGCGCGAGGTGAGCGGGGTCCTGCTGGTCGTCGACGCGAGCCATCCGGACGAACTCGCGAGGGCTCGGCAGATGCTCGACCTCGTGGGGCCGCGGATTCCGTACGTGATCCTCGCGAACAAGAGCGATCTCCCGGGTGCGATTCCTCCGGAGGAAATCGCGCACCGCATGAAGCTGCCCGACGACGTGCCCGTGGTCCCGACGGTCGCCACGGAGAACAAGGGCGTTCGGGATGCCTTGCTGATGCTCGCCGAGATGATCATCGGGGTGCGCTAATGCTCGGTGACGCGGCCCGACGGCTCCAGGGAATCCTCACGGAATTGCGGAGGTTGCCCGCGGTGCTCGGGGCGACGATTGCCCGCCGAGACGGAATCCTGATCGCGCACGCGCTCCCGAAGACGATGGACCCGAAGAAGATCGCCGCCATGGCCGCCGCGATCGTCGGCACGTCCGAGATGGCCGTCGTCGAGATGGGCCTCGGATCGTTCAATTCGTCGATCGTGGACACGCAGATCGGGAAGATGATCGCGACCGGCGCCGGCGAAGAGGCGATCCTCGTCACGATGGTCCGGAACGAGGCGAACATGGGCCTCCTGCTGCTCAGTGTCGACAAGGCGGTCCAGTCGATCGCGGAGATCCTCAAGGCAGCGGAGGTGCCCGCATGACCGACGTCTGGGCGCGTCTCGAGGAGACGATCGATGCGCTGTCCCGCGTGACGGACATCAAGTCCGCCGCGGTCGTCCGGCGGGATGGCCTCGTCGTGACCCACACCCTCCCGGATGGCGTCGACCCGAAGATGGTCGCCGCGATGACGGCCGCGATCGTCGGCACGTCGGAAATGGCGACGATCCAGCTGGCCCAAGGGCGATTCGTTCGCGCGATCATCGAGTCGGACGAAGGCAAGCTCCTGAGCCTCGGCGCTGGGGAGGAGGCGCTCCTCGTCGCCCTCGTGTACGATGACGCGAACCTGGGCCTCGTGCTCCTTGCGATGGAACGGGCGGCGAAGCAAGTCGAGACGATCTTGCGGGACGGTGCCGGATGAGCGAACGTTCTATGGAGGCGTGTCATGCCAACGACTAAGGAAGGCCTTCAGCGTTTGCTGGACTTCTTCGTGTACGGGATGCTCCGCGCCGCGGAGTCGCTCGGGAACGCGCCGCTCTTCTTGCGTACCGTCGAAGAGGAAGGGCTCCGGAAGTTCCTCCTGATCAACTTCCCGAAATTCCAGGCGTCGGAGAACCCGAAGGAAGCCTGCGAAGCATACACGAAATCGATCGACGAGGGCGGCCTCTTCGTGACGACCGACACGACCTTCACCGGGGACTCGAACACGGTCCACGCGGAGATCGGCGACCTTTGCCCCTACCGCCGGGTGTGCACGATGCGGCACGACGAGCGCCACCCGGTCCATTGTATCCGCGGGTTCGCCTTGGCCGAGATGCTGCGGCTCCGCCTCGAGGAGGACTTCGACTGGAAACTCGAACGGTTCGGGCGGCCGTGTCGCCTCACCTTGTCCCGGACGCGTTGGGGGTAGCGCGATGGCCACGAAGAAAATCCCGACGTTCATCGAGGGTCTGGATGATGTGCTCGACGGCGGCTTCCCGCTCGGACACGTCGTCCTCGTCTCGGGTCTGCCCGGGACGATGAAGTCGACCTTGACCTATGCGATCCTCCACGCGAACGCACGCCAGCGGGACGCGAAATGCCTGTACGTCTCCCTGGAGCAGACGCGACCGAGCCTCGAGGCCCAGATGGCCGCGATGGGGTTCGACGTGGAGGCCGTCCGCGCCGACGTGCACATCCTCGACGTCGGGACGATCCAGAAGGAGGTCGGGAAGGGCGCGTCGAAACCGTGGATGGAATTCCTCCGGCGGACGATGACGACGAAGAAGGACATCGACGGGATGGACCTGGTTGTCATCGACTCGCTCGAGGCCCTCGAGGTCCTCGCGAAGTTCGAGGATCGCCGCACGGAGCTCTTCCGCCTGTTCGAGTGGCTGCGAGACCTCGGAGCGACCACGCTCGTCCTCGCGGAGGCGGCCTCGGAGGCGTCCTACCTCGGACTCGAGGTCCCGCAACCGCGACGGGACGAGACGTTCCTCGCGGACGGGATCATCGAGCTCAAGATGCACCCGATCTCGGACGTCGAGATCCAACGCCGGATCCGGGTCCAGAAGATGCGCGGTTCGCACCACAAGACGGGATTCTCCGCGCTCGTGTTCGACGAAGGCCGCTTCCAAGTCATGCCGGTCATCAGTCCATAGGTGGTCCATGCCAAATTCGATCCAGTGTCCGGGCTGCGCGTCGTTGAATCGGCCGGACGCCGTCAACTGCCGGATCTGTGGTCGACGACTCGAGAGCCCGGCCGCCTCGAGTCGGAGGGATCCCTCGGTCGCCTTGCAGCGCGTGACGAGCGGGGAAGTCTTCACTGCTGTGGTCGCGGAAACAGCGAAGAAACAAGCGCCCGATCGAGCGACCGAAGGTCCTGCGACCGCTGCGGCGACCGCGACCTCAGTCGAGCCGAACCTCGAGGACAATTCGGACGTGTTGGCAGCCGCCGTCGACGGAATCCGGGCGAAGGCTCAGGGTGAAGGCCATCGCTTCAAGCCGTACGTCCGTTCGAGCGACCGCAAGGCGCCGAACGCGGTCGCGGAGCGGGAGGCCGCGAAGCACCTGCACGATGCGGTCGCACTTCTGCGCGAAATGCGATTCGCCGATGCGATCGAGCCGCTCCTCAAGTCCATCTCTCGCGACGATGAAGATCGACGGCCGTGGATTCTGCTCGCCGAAGCGTATCTCCGCCTCGGGCGACCGTACAAGTCCGCGGTCGGATACCTCCGCGCCCTCGAACTCAGCCCGAAGGACGAACAGGCGTGGCTCGGACTCGGCCGCGTCCTCCGGATGCTCGGCGACACGCACACGGCCGCCGCCATCCTCGATCGGGCGACCCTGATCCACCCCACGCATGCAGAGACGTGGATGGAGCGCGGCCTGATTTTCGAGTCCCTCCAGAATCTCCCGGAGGCGTCGGTGAGTTTCGCCAAAGTCCTGGAACTTCGACCGGAGCATCGACTCGCGCAAGAGAAGGCCCAAGAGATCGGACCGAAGATCGCGCAGAGCCGGGCGTCGGCCGCAGCCGCGCTAGCCACCGTCGAAATCGCGCCGGCCGCCGCAGAATCGTCGGGCCCGACGGCTGAAGAGGAGCGAGAGCGAGACATCCTGGACGAGATGGAGGAAGCGTTCTCGATTGAGACCTCGTTGACGGCCGAGCGGAGCGGCGCTGCGGTCGTCACGCAGGTCGCCGAGGCGCCCGCCCGCGTGCGCACGTTCGTCGAGGGCCTGGACGAGACGCTCGAAGGCGGGGTCCCGTGGGGCCACGTCGTGCTCATCGAGGGCGCGCCAGGGACGATGAAATCCTCCCTGGGTTTCTCGATCCTCCTGCAGAACGCGGCGCGCGCCGGCCTGCATTGCCTCTACTTGAGCCTCGAGGAACGCGGCTCGAGCCTCCTCAAACAGATGGGGTCCCTCGGCCTCCACCTCGAAGTGCCGAAAGGATCGCTCGTCGTCCTCGATCCGAGGAGCGCGACGAACCTCCTCGGCGAGAAGAAGGACTGGCTCGACGGCCTTCGCGAGGGGATCCGGTCCGTCAAAGCGCAACGGGGCCTCGACCTGATCGTCATCGACTCGCTCGAAGCGCTCGAGGTCCTCGCGAAGTTCAAAGACCGACGGCGGGAGATCTACCGGCTCTTCGAGTGGCTGCGAGACCTGGGGATCACGAGCTTCCTCGTCACGGAACGACCGGACTGGGTCGTCGCCGGCCACGTGCTCCAAGGACGTTGGGACGAGGAGTTCCTCGCGGACGGTGTGATCCATCTTCGGATGCACCTCGTGACCGACTCGACGGCGCAACGCCGACTGCGGGTCGTGAAGATGCGCGGGACAAAGCACAACACCGGATACCTCGCGATGGACTTCGACGAGGGCCGCTTCCGCGTCACCCGAGCGATGAGCTCCTGAGGGGACCCGATGGCCCGCCCCTTGGTCAAGACCCACATCCGCGGCTTCGACGACGACGTGCTCCGCGGCGGGATCCCGCAAGGCCACGTCGTCCTCGTGCGCGGTGCGAGCGGGACGATGAAGTCGTCCCTCGCGTACTACGTCCTGTACCACAACGCGCTCGAGGGGGCGCCGGGCCTCTATGTCACCCTCGAGCAGACCGCGGCGGGCCTGCTCGAACACATCGCGGGGCTCGGCCTCAAGGCCACCGCGGTCTCCGAGGCGCTCCCGATCCTCGATCTGAGTCGCGGCCGCGAGTACCTCGAGGAGATGGTCGCCAAAGTCGGGTCGATGGCGGAGACGGTCGCCCCGAGGGGCGAGGCCCTCCTCGCGGTCCTGAAGGCGAAGATCTTCGAGCTCCGCATGAGGCGGAACTTCCGGCTCCTCGCGATCGACTCGTGGGATGCGCTCGAGCTCGTCCTCGAGTTCGACGACCGCCGGGCCGAGACGTTCGGTTTCTTCGAGTGGCTCCGGGACCTCGGCGTCACGAGCCTTTTGATTTCGGAAGAGCCCTCCCTCGAGGCCCCGCCGACCGCGCTGGAGGAAGAGTTCCTCGCGGACGGGATCATCCACCTTCGGCTCGAGCCCGTCACCGAGACCGCGTTCCAGCGCCGCGTCCAGTGCGTGAAGATGCGGAGCGTGAACCAGGACAGCGACGACCACACCCTCCTCTTCGAGAACGGTCGGTTCGAGGTCGCGCGGGCGATCGGGTGAGCGGATGGACGCCCGCGTCCGAACGTTCTTGGTCCGCTCTGCGTTCCTGTTCCTGATCTCCCTCGTCCTCGTCGCGGGGTTCTGGTACCACCGCGAGTTCTACCAGATCGGATTCACGAACCTGCTCATCATCGGCGGCTTCGTCACGTTCCTCGTGATCTGGGCGGCCCGACTCGCCCTCTCCGGGGAACTGCCTCGCGGTCGTCCTCGCGGCGAGCTGACGTTCTCTGTCGAGGAAGGGGACCACCTGATCAAAGCGGTCGCTCGGCTCGTCGTCCGGCCGTCCGAGGGGACGACCGTGCCCGGGGTCGGACACGTCGTGCGGGCCCTGTATGAGACCGGCCCCGAGTTCGGGCGTCTGTTCATCGAGGATGCCAGGCGAGCCTTCCTTTCCGACATCACGGATGCGGACGCGCGGCAGGCCGGGTATCGATCCGCGGCGGAACTGCGCGAAACGGGTGCGACCCGGTGGCGGTGGCGTCCCTCCGACACGGTAACCGTCCTGCGGGTCCGAACCCTGGGGGCCACCCGATGAACCTCTCGAGTGCGGCGATCCTCGCGGGGGTTGCTGTGGATGCGTGGCTGCTGGCCTTCATCGCGATTCGGGGCCGACGTCCTTGGCTCCAGGCCACATACGCCGCATGCACCCTGGCGTACCTTGCGCTCGGAGCGGCTTTCGTCGGGATCAACGAAGGGGTCCTGGCGGCCCTTCGCAACGATGTGGCCTTGGGGATCCTGCTCCTCTCGCACGCGCTGACCGCGATCCTCGTCCTGGGACTCATTCATGGAGAAACGCTACCGCGACGAAGATCCATCGCCTTTCTCCTCCTCATCCCGGTCCCGGTGCTCGCATACCTGGCGCCGATTGAAGGATGGACGGCCGCCGCGGCATATGAGGGGAACGTCCTCGGGGGGTTCCTGGTCGTGTGCCTCGGGATCGCGCTCGCGGAGACCGTCTACGCCCGGTATTCCTCCAGGTTGCTCGCGGCGCACTCGTTCTGGCTTGGCGTCGGAGTCATCGCCCTGATCGTCGCGGGGCCGGTGTATGCGTACGAACTCGAGTTCCTCGGAGAGGCATCGCTCGCGGGTGCGAATCTGGCGTCCCCCATCGCGCTTACATGTTTCGCTCTCGTTGCGGTCCAGGCAGACCCGTTCCCAATCGCACCGCGTCCGTCGAAAACGCAGACGAAGCCTGGAACGCTCCCGACTTCCGACGCAATCGTCTTCGAGGAGATCCGTCCCAAGTATGCGCTTCGAACGGCGCACGAAGAGTCCTCCGGAGGACGCGCCACGCTGATCCTGGGCCGCATCGCACCCGCGATGGCGGCAAGCGAAGCGGGATTCGCCGCGGTCCTCCCTGCTCGCCATGCTTCCTTGAGGGCCTTGACGACCGCATGCGAATTCCTCGCCAGGTCCCGTGGCGGCTTGGCGGTGGTCGAGGACTTGGCCGACCTCTCAGCCCTCTCCGAGTGGCCGTCCACGATTGAGGCCGTCGTGCGGCTGCGACATGTCGCCCGCGGCACGGGGTCCACCGTAATCTTCTCGACGTCTCGGCTCACGGATGCGGAGCGTCGCGCTCTCAGGGACTTGCGGTTCACCTGGTGGTCGCTCCCCGATCCGGCACGTGAAATCGAATCAATCCTGGCGCAATCCTTCGGGAGCGGAGCGGTTCGCCTCGTCGCATCGTTCAGTCGAGCCCACGGTCTTCGGCAGGAGGAACTCACCACGGATCACGTGCCTGCCCTCCTGGATTTCCTCACCCGCGCGATCACCGAACTCTCCGGCGTCGTCGCAGGGACCGCGGGTCATGGACTCCGGACTCAACTCGAAGCCGCCGCGAGCGGCCTGCGCTCGTTCGCGGCCCAGGGTGCCGAGGAGGTGGCCCGCGGCAAGTGGCCGTCCCGGATCGCGTCCGAGGCGCACCCGGACCTGCTCGTCACCGCCGCCGAGTATTGGAAGGGCAAGGAGATGGAGGAGCTCTTCACGGCCGCGGAATTCATCGTGGAGGACGAAAAATGAAGCGAGTCTCGACGCACATCGAGGGACTCGACGAGGTCCTCGGAGGCGGGATCCCTGAAGGGAATGTCGTCCTCGTCTCCGGCGCGCCCGGCACGATGAAGACGTCGCTCACCTACCACATCCTGCACTCGAGCGCCTTGAACGGGTCCCGCGGGCTGTACGTCTCGCTGGAGCAAGGCCGGGCGAGCCTGATCGACCACACGGAGGGCCTCGGCTACCGGCTCGACGACACGAACGGAAACCTGAGCGTCCTGGACCTCGGCACGCTGCGGAAGAAGCTGAAGGGATCGGCGGATCAACCGTGGCTGGACCTGTTCAAGCTCTACACGCAAGGGATCCGCAAGTCGTTCGACTACCGCTTCCTCGTCCTCGACTCGCTCGATGCGCTCGAGATTCTCGCGAAGTTCGGTGAGCCGCGGCGGGAGATGTTCTCCCTCGTCCGTTGGCTTCGGGATCTCAGGTGCACGGCGTTCCTGCTGGGAGAGCTGCCGACGGACCGCACGGGTGGTGCGGATCCCCGCCGCGCTGCGTACGCGAAGCACAAGGAGGATTATCTGGTGGACGGAATCTTGCACCTCCGGCTCGCGCGACAGGGCGAGTTCGGGATGCAGCGACAATTGCGGGTCGTCAAGATGCGAGGGACCCGGCACGACACGGGCTACCACGCGCTCGTCTTCGACAACGGGTTCCGGGTCACGCGCGGATTCGCGTAGTCCTCCGGAAACCACACGGCGGGGATTTTTCTCGAGATGCCGGATTCCGGATTGCCCTTGTCGTAGCAGCCCTATCATCGGCTCTCTGCTCTGCGACTCAACCCCCGCGCCGACAAGCCGAAGGCAACAGCCAAGAGGACGATGCCGGCTATAAAACAACCGAGGAAGACAGGACCGGCCTCCGACGGCAGGGAACCGCATGCGCCATCCGCAACGCAGTCCGCAACCAAGACCACGTTTAGGATGCCGATGATCCCGAGGACCACCAGAAGACCCCCCGAAAGGACCATCGGCCCAACGTAGTTCCGCCCCACCCGGGGGGACTCCTCGCCCCGGGACTCAGCCTTTGTCTGAAATCGCGCCAGCCCAAGGAGGACCGACAGCACCACCAACATCCAGACGAAGATTCCGGCCACGACCCACCACGCTGAGACGGAGCCCGCATAAACCGTCTGACCCGCCGCAATTACCCCAGAGAGGAGTGCGAATACCACAGTGAGCGTGAGTGCTAACGCGATTCGCCTCGCACGTTCGTCAAAAACCTTGAACAGCATCTTGAGTCTCATCGCCGATTGTCACTGGCAAGGACATCAACTCCTGCGGAGTGAGGCTATCGGTCTCGAACGACGAATTCCTCAACGTGGTCTTTCGCCTTTTCGCGGGCCGCGTGGTGCGCCTTGAGCCATGGCCGCACTTTTTCCCAGAGCTCCGCCTTGCAATCCCCGCAGAGGCGGGCGCCCGACTTGCAGGTCTCCTCGACGATCGCGAGATTCTTGTCGTTCGGCTCAAAGATGTAATTGTATTGGGCGAAGATCGAGCAGATGTACGGGTTCGCCCCGAGCCGGCGCTGCTCCTCGACGGTCGCTCGTCCGCCCGTGAACGCATTCATCACCTTTTTTCGCGCCTGGGCTTCCGTGTCCGTCGTAAAGATGCTCGACTCCGGAATCGACGCCGACATCTTGCCGCCAGGGCCCAAGAGACTGGGGAGGAGTTTGGTGTGGATCAGGGCGGGCTTCGGATACCCGAGCTTCGGGGCCACGTCCCGCGTGATGCGGAAGTGGGCATCCTGGTCGATGCCGCACGGAATCAGGACAGGAACCTCTTTTCCCGCCTCGATGGTCGGTAGGAACGCCGGCGCGGCCTGGATGCTCGTGTAGAAGATCTCGCCAATGTTGTTCGCGTTCTCGAACCCGAAGACCGCCAGGGTCGTCGAGTACGTAACTCGTTTCGCGACCTCGACAGCGATCGGGTAGAGATGGTGAATGTACTCGGTGTCCAGGAAGATGCTCGTCAGCTTCGGGTCGAAGCCCATCGCGATGATGTCGAGGATGTTGTCGTAACCGACCTTCGTCGCGTCCTCGAGGTTGTCGAAGTCTTTGAAGAGGAACTTCTCATCGTCCGTGATTTGGAAGTACAGCTTCGCGTGGAACTTTTCCTGAAGCCATTTGGTGAAGAACCAGGGGAGCATGTGCCCGATGTGAATGCCGCTCGAAGGCCCCCGGCCCGTGTACAACGCGAACGGCGTCCCCTTCTCGTACCGGTCCAAGATCCAATTCAGGTCACGGTGGCTGTAGAACACGCCCCGCCGCAGCATCGGATGGAGCTCGCCCGTCGTCTTCCGAATCCGCTCCAGGATCTCGGGGGTGATCCGCTCCGTCCCGAACTGGGTCACGAGCCGGTCGTAGTCCACGGACCCCTTGACTTCCCATGGGGTGACGACGAAGTCGTCCGGCATTTCGACCGCGTATTCCGGCCCCTAGATAAAGACTCGCGGGTACTCAGGCGGTCTTTGCAGGGAGGGAGTCGAGGAAATGCAGGGAGTAGCCGACGGCGATCGCAACCGCGATCATGGCGGCGGCGAAGAGCCACCCGAGAAAGGCGACGCCCGACCCCAAGAGCGCAAGTCCGAACAAGATGCCGACCGCCAGGGACTGTCGGTCCCGGCCCTCTTTCCGGATGTCCCCCTTCGCCATCGCCTTGCGATAGCTCGGTAATCCGATGAACAAGGTCGGTGAGTAGCGGTAGAGGTTCCCGAAACCGGTCCAGGACAGGATCGACGCGAACACGTATCCGCCGCCCAAGAACACGAGGAAGAGCTGGTACAGGGCGAACGCGTTGGTCGTCAGAAATCGAGACGCGACGTACGCGACAATCCCGAGGGCGACGACCGCGACGAGGTACGCTTTCCCGAACGAACGAAGCGCGCGACCGAATTCGCTCATGGTCCTCCGGTCAGACCATGATCGCGTGGCGGCCCCGCATGTCCGCTTCGGTCTGTCCAAGTCGTTCCATGACCTGGGCGACGACGCCGTCCAACAGGAGGACCGTGGCGTCCTCGAACAAGGTCCCGAGCGGTGCGAGTCGAGTCTCCGTCCCGTCGCCGTCCGAATGGATGAGGAGGACCACGTTGCTCGCGTGTCCGAGCTTCGAGGTGCGGTGACCGGTCACGGCAATCACCTTCGCGCCGACCCGCCGAGCGATGTTCGCCACCTGAATCGCACTCATCGTCGAGCCCGTGTTCGAGACGATCAGGACCGCGTCGCCGTCACTGACGACTGGCGTGATCGTCTCCCCGATGAAATAGCAGTCGATCCCCAGCTGGACCATCCGCATCGCGAAGGCGCGCGCGGCGAGGCCACTCCGACCGACCCCGTACACGAAGAGTTTCTTCGCGGACGTGAGGATCGCCACCGATTCGGCAATCTCTTTCGAGCGATCGACCGAGAGGATTTTCGACAGATGATCGAGCAGGTATGCGGTCGACGCAGTCGCCGTGGTGGTGTCAGATGCGGCGGTCGTGCCGCGCTTCACCGGCGCTTGGCCCCCCGCTCTTCCTTCTCCTCTTTCTCCGGCTTCGTCGGCCGCATGAGGCGCTTCGCCAGGACCCGTTCCAGGATGACCTTCATGTACATCGCGTCGTGCTCGAGCAGCGGGGACGACGAGACGATTGTCAGGTCGTAGTCCTCATCGAGGAGGCACTCCGCGAGCGGTTCGAACCGCAGGTCTCCCTTCTTGATCGGCGTGTACCGCAACTCGTTGCCGTCCGCGTGCTCGACGCCGCTGAAGTGCGCGTGGATGTGGCCGCCATCCGAGACTTTCTCGACCTTCGTCAGCACCTCGTCGAAGTCCTCCGGCCGTTTGAACAAGCCGAAGCCGCGCGCGTGGACGTGCGCGAAGTTCAGGACCGGGAGGACGCCTTTCGCGTTCTTGACCAGGGTGAGCAGTTCGTCGAGGCTCCCGACGACCTCGGTGCGGCCGCTCGCTTCGATCCCCAGCCGGGAGCGGATCTTGCCTTTCTTGTACGCATCGCGGATGAGACGCAGGTTCTTCGCGATGCGGTTCATCGCCTCCTTCGGCTCGAGCTCTCCGAACATCCCGAGGTGCGTCACGACGATCGGCGAGCCCATCGCGGCCGCGAGCATGCCGCCCCAGATCACGCTCCGCACGCTCTTCTCCGCCAACCCGTCGGCGTCCGCCAGGTCCATGTAGTACGGCGTGTGCAGCGAGAGCTCGATGTCCATCTCCCTCGCAAGGTCGCCAAGCTCCTCGAGTTCGCGGTAGTCGCTCGCGATCCCGGAAGCGAGGCTGTAGAGGACATCCCCCTTCTCGATCTTCGCGTCGAGGGAGGAGATCAGGACCTCCTTGCGGTCTTCCTTCCGGCCGATCTGAACGACGAGCTCTCCGGGAATCTCGCGCGGGGTTCGACCGAGGTCCTCGTCGCCCGCGTAGCGCTCATTGAGGTTCACGCGGACGAGCTGGACCTCCATCGCCGTGAGGCCGAGGTTGTGGATGTCCTCGATGCCGTCCCTCAGCGTCCGGCCTTTGCACGACAGCGGGATTCCGGAAGGCCCAAAACGAATCATGAACTCACCCCCGACGAAGAAGCCGCCACTCGACTATTATTCTGGCCTGCCTGATATTAATATCTTTGCCTCGGCGCCGGGCTTCGGGAGGGGCCGGGGTGCCCTGCCCCACGAACCGGCGGTGGCTCCGCAAGGCCCCAATTGTCCGTGGCTGTCTCCTCTTTGGCGCCCCCAAACGTTTAAATCGCTCAGGTCTTTTGGCGTGCGACCGAGGCCCATTTTCATGGCCAAGACCCCTAAAACGAACCCTCACCTCCAGCAAGTCGTCCGGGAGCTCCGGGAGGTTTCTCGCGAGGCCGACGCGCCGATCTGGCGGGATGTCGCGGAGCGCCTCGAGCGGACGCGCAAGAACCGGTCGGAGGTCAACCTCTCCCGCCTGAGCCGGTACGCGGAGAAGGGCGAGCAAATCGTCGTGCCCGGGGTCGTCCTGGCGACCGGCGAAATCACGACGCCGCTCACCGTTGCGGCGTTCCGGACGTCCAGTGCCGCCCAGAAGAAGATCGAAGCCGCCGGAGGTCGCGCGATCACCCTGCTCGAACTCGCGGTCCAGAACCCGAAAGGATCCGGCGTCCGGATCATGGGATGACCATGCCGACGATCGATGCGACCGGTCACATCGTGGGCCGATTGGCGTCCATCCTCGCGAAGCGACTCCTGAACGGAGAAGAGATCGTCGTCGTGAATGCCGAGAAAGCAATCGTGACGGGAAAGCGAAGCGTCGTGTTCAACGAGTACCGGACCCGCCACCAGCGCGGCAGCACCACGAGCCGGATGCGCGGGATCGGGCCGAACTATCCCCGCCGCCCGGACTTGATGCTTCGCAGGACGATCTCCCGCATGATGCCCTATCAGCAGCCGCGCGGCCGGGAAGCCCTGAAGCGCCTACGCGTGTACCTTTCCATGCCCGAGGCGTACAAGGACAAGCCTCTCGAGATCGTGGAGGTCGCCAAGAGACCGCCCCAAGGGCCGTTCATGAGCCTGGGCGAGATCTCGAAACTCCTGGGTTCGAAGTTCGAGGTGACCCCATGAAGGCGATCGTCGCGAGCGGAAAGCGGAAGACGGCGGTCGCGCGGGCGACGCTCACGAAGGGGCGAGGAGTCGTGCGAATCAACAGCGTGCCGGTCGAAATCTATCCGTTCGAGTTAGGACGCCTGAAAATCCTCGAGCCGTTGAAGCTCGCCGGGAAGAAAGTCGACTCGATCGACATCGACGTGAACGTGCAAGGCGGCGGCGTCATGGGCCAGGCGGACGCGGTCCGCACCGCGATCGCCCGCGGCCTCGTCCAATATCTGAACGACAACGATCTCGAGACCCTCTTCCGGGAATACGATCGAACGTTGATCGTCCCCGACACCCGCCGCAAGCTCCCCAAGAAGCCGCTCGGGCGCGGCGCGCGCAAGAAGCGGCAGAAGTCGTACCGGTGAGCCCATGATCATCCCCGTCCGATGTTTCACGTGCGGCAAAGTCGTGGGCAGCGCGTTCCCTGCGTTCATCGAACGAACGCGCGCCGGAGAAGAGCCCCGCAAGGTCCTGGACGAGCTCGGCCTGAAGCGGTACTGTTGCCGCCGGATGATCCTCTCCCACGCGGAACTCATCGACGAAGTCTTGCCGTTCGGCTGAGCGGTCCCGCGGCCGCCCGACCAGGCTGCGGGGAAGGGTTTTTAGGCCCTCAATCATTCGAGAGCTTCCGGCGGGTCCGTGGGGTAGCTTGGTTTGAGCGCGGGGACCTCCGGTCTTCCCGCTCACAAGAAATCCTACCAGCTTGGGGTGCTGGCGACTCCGGTTCAAATCCGGACGGACCCACTTAACTTCCGGTTCAAAACCTATATGGATCTCCCTCTCGATTGCGGATCGATGGTTCGAGTCCGTGCGCCGAGGGGACGAGGAGCCAAGTACGCGCACCTGGAGCCGGAAAACGTTTGCTTGTGAGCGAAGAGTTCGATCGACACGGCCGGTGCGCATCGTGCCTGATGCCGCCAGTATACCGGAGACTCACGAGATCATGTTCAATCCTAACGACGTCTCCGTGAGAATTCCGTCCCTGACCGGAAGGCCTGCCGGAGTTCTTCGCGGTGGCGACAAGCCTTCGAAACCTCCGAATCACGAGTGCGCCATCGGCTCCACTTAGATGAGTCGGAGGGGGCGGGGGTGAACGAACCCGCATCGATATATCCACCTCGGATCAATTCTCCATCATGTTCACCGAGGTCGGCTCAGTCGCGGTGCTCGTGAATGATGCAACCAAGGCCGCCGAGTGGTACAAGCGGCAGTTGGGCTTCGAAGTGAGCGTGCAGGGTCATTGGGTCACCGCGAAACCGCGCGGCTCAAACACCGTGATCCATCTCTGCGCCAAGAACGAAGATTGGGAAAACGACCGACCCGGTGGCCAAACGGGCATTTTCGTCAAGACCGATGACAAAGAAAAAACCTACCGGGAACTGAAGTCGCGAGGGGTCGAGTTCGATGTTGATCTCATGGAGGCTCCGTGGGGTGGGGGAAAGTATGCCATATTCAAGGACTTAGATGGCAACAAGTTCTGGATGTGATGTGTTCGGTGGGCAGCGACGGAGGACACGCTGCCGGCGAGGTGTGCTCTGGGTGGTTCACGAGGCTCCGGCTTGGGTGAGGCCTCTCCGGTAGTGACCTCGGCGCCTTCGCGGGCCGGTTGGAGCATCTCGGGTGTCTTTGTGACTCATTGGGGAAGGCGCCCAGCCTCGCCCTCGGCCATCTTGACGATCGTGGACTCGAGATCCTTTCGGCCCCTGATCGGTCGCCAACCCAGCACACCCTCCGCTTTGTCCACGCCTCCCAACACGGGGCCCGTCAGCGGAGTCTCGACGAGATCGATCGCACTCTTCGATTCGAGGGTGTCGATTACGAGCCGGCACACCTCGAGGTCCGTCATGTACGCGGCTGGGTTGGACAGGTTGAAAACCTGACCGTAGGCCTTCTCGTTCAGGGTTGCCTTAAGAAAGGCCTGTGCCACGTCGTCCACATGGACAGCCGCTCCCCCCTCGCCCTTCTCCACCTTGATGGGGCTGCCTCGGACCGCAGCACGAATGGTCTCAAGGCTTAGATCGAGATGCTCGTCGTCATCGAACACGACGTCGATCCTGAAAACGGTGACGGGTAACCCGTGCTCGCGGTGAAAGAGGAGGCAGAGTCTCTCGGTGATGAGCTTCATGACTGCATAGCCGGGGCCGGGACCTCCTCGCCAGAGCTCCGGCTTGCACACGACCTCTTCATCCAAAATCGGAGAGGTCCGATTACCATACACCGCGATGCTACCCGCGAAGAGGAAGTGCTTCACGCCCCGGGACACCGCAGTCTCAAGCATGTTGAGCGTGCCCCGGATGTTCACATCGAGCAAGTTCGCGAGAGGAAGCGCATGAGTCCAGCTTCCGCCATCCCAGTTGATCGCGAAGTGATACACGACGTCCACTCCCTCGATGGCCTCGTCGACGAGGCGCTTGTTGGCCATGCCGCCTTCCAGGGGGTCGGAGTCCAGCCCCACGAACTCCAGGTTCGGCTTGCGTTCCCCCTTCAGACGCCCCGCGTCAATGTCGAGAACCCTCACGAAATGGCCTTGGTCTAATAGGAGGCGAACGAGCCGCGAGCCTATGAAGCCGCCACCACCGGTTACCAAGGCCTTCCACTGCATGAGGTTCTGCCCCCGCACCGCGTTGAGCCGCTCCAAGTCAGACAGTAATTCTGCACTCTCCCTTGAGCCTTGGTGGCGCCCGGTTCGAATGGGAGGGCCGGGCGTCATGACGTTCGTCGGCTACGCAGGCGAGCGGAGCCGATTTGGACACCCGCTCTTCCGGTGACAAGCGGTTCCCCAATCGTCCACGTGGCGGTGCGCGCTTCGGCAGGGACGAGGGCACTGCCTAGTGCTGCACCCTCGGGAGCAAGATCGGCAAACCCTACGCCTTGATGCCGAGCTGGGTCACCATCTCCAGTCGGTCGAAGTAGACGTGGACTTCGGTAACCTCGCCACCCTCGAGCTTCTGGGTCGCCGCGAACTTCAGTCGAATGGGCTTGTTCGTGGCGGGGATTGTTTGACCGCCGGGTCCTGGCAGTGGTCCCTTGTGGGTACCCGTGCCGATTCCCTCGCCGCAGACCCAGTCGCCTTCCCCGAAGCTCCGCTCCAACCGGAAGCGAAGGTCTGGGAACGCATCGGTGAACGCCCGGTTCCACTCGCTCACGGCTTCACGGCCTTTGAGCGGCTCCGGGAGACCCGCTGCATCAAAAACGATGGACCGCGCATTCAGTTTCTCCAAGCGGCTGAAGTCTTTGCTGTTGAAGGCGTCGATTACCTCCTTGAGCTTGCGAACGTTCTCCTCTGTACTCGTTTCAATCACCTCCTCCCGAATCCGGGCTTTGGGTATTCCCGCGCCCCTCCTCGGCGCCGTGGATCTAGTGCCCACGATCGCGTGCCAGAACGTAACACGGCCTCAGGGACCTCCCAAGTTAAGTAATTTCGCCTTCCGCCTGATGGAGACAGACGCCATTGAGTACGCACTCGTGGGCGCGCTTCAAAAAAGGGCCAGGACGCGTGGTCATCTTCGGAGCGACGATCGGCACACCGACAGTCGTCGCCAGTTAGTCCGTGCGGGACTCAGATGCTTCGCAGACAGAACGCAGGCCCATATTGTTGACCGTTCATCGATCTTACTTAGCCGACCTCGTGCTCTTCCTTTGCGGCGGGTTCGAGGGACGAACGCCGGTGACGAGGATCACGATTTCAGGGACCCGGACACGACCTTCCGAATAAAATTTCCGCAACATTTCTGTCGCCTCGGCCATGGCCTGCCTCCGAGAATCTGCGTCAAGTCGATCAAGAATCCCCCGGAACGGCGGGGCCCCACCATAGAAGACCTCACACATCTCCTCCGGCGGTCCGGGCCATGACGAGAACACTTCGTGCGAGGTCTCCCGCACCTGCTCGAATCCCGCGGCCGCTACCGCTCGTTGGAGGATTCCCCCGCCGCTGAAGCAGAACGGTTGTGCCGCCTCCGGCGGCAGCTCGGAGATTCCCGCGTGACGCATGGCGATTTGAGCCGTCGCCCGATAGAACGGCTGATCAAACGGTCCCCACACGAGCCACGCCAGCCGGCCCCCGGGCCGAAGCACACGAAAGGTTTCGGCGAGCGCGCGGGAAAGGTCGGGGAAATACATCGCACCGAACCCCGAGGTCACCCGGTCAAAGCTCCCGTCTTCGAACGGAAGGGCGCCGGCGTCCGCGACGCGGAACTCCGCGTTCGCGAGCCCCTCCTCCTGCGCGTACTCCCGGGCCAAAGAAAGCATGGCCTCCGAGGTGTCCGTGCCCACGACGTTCCCGCGAGGACCCACCCGTCGGGCCTCCGCCAAGGCCGGCGTTCCGGCTCCACACGCGAGGTCCAGCACTCGGAGCCCGGGTCGAAGATCGGCTCCGTCGAGGAGCAGGACCGATTGATCGTGCCTTGAGGCCACGCTCTTTTCGTGCCAACGTCGGACCGCGGCGATGCGTGAGTCTGAGCCCCACTCCGATTCTGGGCCGGCTTTGGACACGAGGCTCGACATCACCGTTCGGATTTAAGCTCTCACCCCGCCCAGTGGAACGGGACCTGCACCGAAATCATCCGGACGGCAGGAGCGTAATAACCCAGCAGGGTGTCGACGGGGCCAAATTGATTTCCGTGCGACCGAATTGGTCCCGTCCGAATTAGTGGGAAATCCCTGACAATCGGCTGGTCGACTGTCGTCGTCCGGATGAAGCGAGTTGCCCACTGGGAGGGCTGGTTTAGAGATGCACCCGCTCGGCGTTCCCTTGCGGGCAAAGCACGCCAGGGGTCGCTAGCTGTCCTGACGCACGACAGGAGTCAGCGAGCACCGCCCTGACGGAGCCGGTATCGCTGAATCTTTCCGGTGGCCGTCTTCGGAAGCGAGGGAACGAAGTCGATCCACCAAGGCTTCTTGTACGGTGCGATGCGGTTCCGGACGAATTCCTTCAATTCCTCCGCGAGCTCTTGCGACGCGTCCTTCGGATCCTTCAGAACGACGTATGCCTTTGGTTTCACGAGTTTTTCCGCGTCCTGCTGACCCACGACGGCGGCCTCGAGAACCGCTTCGTGCGCGATGAGCGTATTCTCCACTTCGACGGGCGAGACCCAGATGCCACCAACTTTCAGCATGTCGTCGCTTCGACCGCAGTACCAGAAGTCGCCGTCCTCGTCTTGGTAGTATTTGTCACCTGTCTGGATCCAAGGTCCGAAGAGCGTCTCCTTCGTCTTCTCGTCGCGATTCCAATAGTACGCCATCGTCGAGTCCCCCTTGACGCGAAGATTCCCGATCTCCCCGCGCGGCACGGGCCTACCTCCCTCATCGACGATAATGGCCTCATATCCGGGGACCGGCGTACCGGAGGATCCCGGCTTCACATGCCCCGGACGATTTGAGAGGAAAATATGGAGGATCTCCGTAGTCCCAATCCCGTCGAGAATCTCGACACCGAACCGATTGACCCAGCGCCGATACACATCGGCGGGCAAGGCTTCGCCCGCGGAGACGCATAGCCTCAACGAAGAGAGGTCGAATCGATCCCCCGCGTCCTGCAACTGGAGCATGGACGCGTAGAGAGTTGGAACGCCAAAGAAGAGGGTGGGCCGGTACCGGTCAACGACTTGGAACACCGCCTCCGCCGTGGGCCGCCCGGAATAGAGGACCGCCTCCGCGCCGACGCGCATCGGGAAATACATGTTGTTGCCGAGGCCATACGCGAAGAACAACTTCGCCGCCGAGAAAGTCCGATCCCGCTCCGTGATGCCAAGCACATGCAACCCGTAGGTGTCCGAACACACGACCATGTCGTGCTGGAGGTGGACCGCCCCTTTCGGGAATCCCGTCGAACCTGAAGAGTATAGCCAGAAAGCCACGTCGTCTTTCGAGGTGTCCGCGGCCTCGAGGCTCCTTGGGGCCCTCGATACCCATGACTCGAACTGAAGATGCGGATCCTTCGCCTCCCCCACCACAACCACGTGTTTCAAATGCTTCGCTTGAACAAGGGCCGGGCCCGCTTCGAGAAGCAGGGGTTCGGAGACGATTGCGACCTTCGCGCGGCTGTCGTCGAGGAAAAAACGGTAGTCGGCCGCACGCATGAGGGTGTTCACGGGCACAGGCACCGCACCCAGCTTCATCGCGCCGAAGAAGGAGGCGACGAATTCCGGGCCATCCAGGAGAATCAGGAGGACCCGGTCCTCCATCTGAACGCCGAGATCGAGGAGGGCGTTGCCGACACGGTTCACGGATTCGAAGATTTCCCCATAGGTGACGACGCGGTCTTCGTGATACAAGGCACGTCGGCCTGCGCGGCCTTCCACCATGTGACGATCGACGAAGAAGGCCGCTGCGTTGAACCGATCGGGAATCGAGGCGGGTGGCTCTCCCATGACCGCTACGGCGGTGAATGGGGAGCAGGGCCGCAAGAAGATTGCGGAGGCAGAAACGGGAAGAATCCATAGGGGCCGGCCTAGGTTCAGTGGCCGTATCCGACGGAAGCCAGAGCATGTCGGACCCACTCCGCACGGTGCTCGTGCGTCGACCGGACGCGTCATTCGGCGGGGCCGAAAGGAGGCGCCAATTCTGCCAAACGTTGAATACGAAGAGGCCCGTTCCAACGGATGGGACTTCGTGACGAAGAAACCGGGCATCGACGGCGTTGACGCCGTCCTCGAGCGATTCGCAGGACAGCAGTACATTGCCGATCCGTCGATTGGCATGGCCGTCTACCTCTCGGTCCGCATGGGCAAGCCCCTGCTCGTCGAAGGAGAACCCGGATGCGGCAAGACGGAGATCGCCCGCACCCTGGCGGCCGCCCTCGAAACGGAACTGATCCGCCTCCAGTGCTACGAAGGCCTCGACGCGGACGCGACTTTGTACGAATGGAACCATCCGAAGCAGCTGATCACGATTCGAATCGAGGAGGCCCGGAAGGACCCGAAGGCTCTGGAGCGGGAAATCTTCAGCGAGGAATTTCTCCTGAAACGCCCGCTCCTCCAGGCCCTGACCCACGGTGGTCCGCAGGCACCCGTCCTTCTGATCGACGAGATCGACCGGGCCGACGAAGAGTTCGAGGGCCTGCTCCTCGAGTTCCTGTCCGATTTCCAAATCACCATCCCTGAGATGGGGACGATTCGCGCGAAGCGAGTACCTCACGTCGTCATTACCTCGAATCGTACCCGCGAGCTCTCCGACGCACTGAAACGCCGGTGCCTCTACCTCTACATCGGCTATCCGAGCCGGGAGAAGGAAGTCGCCATCCTCCGCGCGAAAGTGCCTGGTCTCGGGGAGCAGTTCGCCGAGGAAATCGCGGGATTCGTCCAGCGCGTGCGCGCGGAGGACGATTTCGTGAAACGGCCGGGAATCTCGGAGACCCTGGACTGGGCGTCCGCCCTGATGGCACTCGGCACCACAAAGTTGGATCGGGACATCGTGGAGCAGACCCTTGGCCTCGTCGTGAAGGACGCGCAGGATCTGCAGACCATGCAGGCCGGTCGGCTCGATGCCCTGATGGGATCTCCGTGAGGCCCGAGAACCGGAGCGATCCCTCATTCGTTCCGCGGCTCGCGGGGTTCATCGCGTTCCTTCGAGTTCGGGGGTTTGCCGTGGGCATCGGGTCGGCCCTCGACTGCGCCCACGCCTTGCGGCAAATCTCGATCCTCGACCGAGACACGTTCCTCGCGGCATGCATCGTGACCCTCGCCAAGTCTCCGGAGGACGTGCCCCGGCTCATCGAATCGTTCGATCTCTACTGGTCCACGTACATCGAACCGGCGGATTCGAAGACGCGTCTCGCGGTATCGGCCCCGCCGAGTCCGCCCCCGGACGGCGTGGACTCGACCAGCGAGAACGCGCCTGGGTTCCGAATTGCCGTCGACCGCGCGGGCGCGGTCCGTATCGGCCTCTACAGCCCGGATGCTCCCTCTTCGGGTCATAACCTGCGACTCCTCGACCGAAAGCGAGTCGTTGCGATCCGAGCGGGCGTCCGTCGGCTCCGAAGGGAAGCGGCCACACGGCCCGGTCGTCGTCAAGCACCCGCTCGCCGAGGTTCGATCGATTTTTCCGCGACGGCCCGACACAGCCTCCGACAGGGAGGCGAATGGGTCGAGTTCCGATTTCGGAAACCCCGGAGGCGCCGGGCGGAACTCGTAATCCTATGGGACGTCAGTGGCTCGATGCGGGATCATGAGGCGGTGCTCTTCGCCCTCGTCCACGCGCTCCACCGCGTTGTCCGGAGAACGAGGGTGTTCGCGTTCGGCACGCAACTCGACGAGGTTTCAGGCCTCCTGCGGGGGCGGAGTTACTTCCACGCGGCCCGGGCGGCCTCTGGACACCTCCGACCCATGGGAGGAGGAACTCGGATCGGATGCTGCCTGGAGGATTTCCTCCGACGATACGGGCGGCTCCTGCACGAAGGGACGACCCTCGTAGTCCTGAGCGACGGCTGGGACCTCGGCGAGACGGTCCGTCTGTCGAGGGCCCTCCAACGCCTCCACCATCTGTGCCATCTCGTCGTGTGGGTGAACCCGTATGCCGACGACCCCCGATTCGAGCCCGTGACGGCGGGAATGCGCGAGGCCATGCCTCACGTGGACCTGCTCCTAGGGCCGAGAGACTTCGAAACTCGGACCGGATTCGCGCCGGAACGTCTCGCCGCCCGACGGCCTCAGACCCGCGTGGGCTATCGGGGAAAAGCCTTTATCGCCGCCGCGCGATGACGCCGCGCTATTCTATAGCATAGGAGGTTTGGGGAGTGATTCCACCGCGCTTCGAGTACTTTGCACCCTCGTCCATCGATGAAGCCGTCCAGATTCTCGACCGCTTTGGCGGCGAGGCCAAGGTCCTCGCGGGGGGGCAGAGTCTCCTTCCCGTGATGAAACTCCGCCTAGCGGAGCCGCGGGCTCTCGTGGACATCAATCGCATCCCGGACCTCGCGCACATCCGAGAGGACGCGAAGTCCCTGCGAATCGGGGCAACGACCCGGACGAATGACCTGAACGATTCCGAACTCATTCACGCTCGCTATCCCATCCTCTCCGATGCGGCCTACGAAATCGCGGATCCCCTCGTGCGGAACATGGGGACGGTCGGCGGGAACGTCTCCCATGGAGATCCGGCGAACGATCTCCCCGCCTGCATGCTCGCCTTGGGGGCCCACTTCGTTGTCCGCAGCCCGACCGGAACGCGGACGATCCCAGCCAAAGAATTCTACCAGGACACCTTCGTCACCGCGCTCGAGTCGAATGAACTCCTCCTGGAGATCGAGATTCCGAAGGCGAGGTCGGGCCAGGGCAACGCGTATGTGAAGCTCGAGAAGCGAATCGGCGACTTCCCGATCGTCGGGGTCGCCGCGAACCTCGTGCTCACGACGAAAGGGACCATCGAATCCGCGGGCCTCGCGCTCACGGCGGTCGGCCCGACCGCGCTCAAGGCGACGGAAGCGGAGCGGCATCTCGTCGGCAAGGCGCCGGAGGAAGCTGCCTTCCAGAGAGCCGCGGAATTAGCGCAGGAGATCACGAGCCCGGTTTCGGACCTGCGGGGTCCAGCCGAATACAAACGGGCGATGGTCCGGGTCCTTGCTCTCAGGGCCTTGCACCGGGCCTCGGCTCGGGCACACGGGGGTGCATGAGATGGTCCTCGCCGAGATGCCGAGTGCCGGCGACGAGGAAACCGGACCCTTCGTGAACGTCCACGTCACCGTGAACGGCGCCCCTCGGTCCGCAACCGTGGAGACGCGCACCTTACTGGTCCATTTCCTCCGAGAGAACCTCAGCCTCACCGGAACGCATATTGGCTGCGATACGACGAACTGCGGAGCTTGCACGATCCTGCTCGATGGCAAGGCGGTGAAATCCTGCACGATCCTCGCAGTGCAAGCAGACGGTCGAGAAGTGCGGACGGTCGAAGGCCTCGAGACCGATGGCAAGCTCCATCCGATTCAAGAGGGCTTCATCGAAGAGCATGGCCTCCAGTGCGGCTTCTGCACGCCCGGAATGATGATGTGCTCCGTCGCGCTGCTCCAGAAAAATCCGCATCCAACGGAGGAACAGATCCGCCGCGCGATCTCCGGGAACTTGTGCCGATGCACGGGCTACGTGAATATCGTGAAGGCGATCCAACACGCCGCGAACCAGATGGCCGGCCCTTCGGGAGGCGGACGACCATGACCGTGCACGGCGGCGTCGGCCAATCCATAAAGCGGAAGGAGGACGCCCGCTTCGTCCGGGGCAAAGGGAATTACGTCGACGACGTGAAGCTCCCCGGGATGCTCTATTTGGACATCGTCCGGAGTCCGTACGCGCACGCACGCATCCGGTACATCAACATCGAGAAGGCGTTGAAGGTCCCGGGCGTCCTCGCGGTGATCCGCGGGAAGGACCTCGAGGCGGCGAACCTCGCATGGATGCCGACCCTCATGTCCGACAAGCAGATGGTGCTGCCCGTCGAGCGGGTTATGTATCAGTCGCAGGAAGTCGCCGCGGTCGTCGCGGACAGCCGATATGCGGCCGCGGACGGTGTCGCCGCCGTCGAGGTAGACTACGAGCCGCTCCCGGTTGTCGTCGACCCGATGAAGGCCCTCGAGCCCGGTGCTCCGATTCTCCGGCCGGATCGGAAGGAGCAGACGAATCGGATCTGGCACTGGGAGGTCGGGGACCGAGAAGGTACGGACAAGGCCCTGAAAGAATCCGATGTCGTTGTCAAAGAGAACCTCTACATCCCGCGGATCCACGTGTCCTCGATCGAGACGTGCGGCTGCGTCGCGTCCTTCGACGCGATGGGAAAGCTCACCGTGTGGATGACGACCCAGGCGCCTCACGCGATCCGAACCGTGTTCGCCCTCGTCGCGGGATTGCCCGAGCAGAAGATCCGCATCATCTCCCCGGACATCGGCGGCGGATTCGGGGGCAAGGTCCCCGTCTATCCCGGTTACGTCCTCGCGGTCGTCGCGGCCCTAAAGACCGGGCATCCAGTGAAGTGGATCGAGGACCGTTCGGAGAACATTCAGGCGGATTCGTTCGCCCGAGATTACCACATCTCCGCGGAAATCGGTGCGACGAGGGATGGCAAGTTGACCGCCCTTCGCGTGAAGACGATCGCGGACCACGGATACACAGATGCCGCGGCGAATCCGTCCAAGTTCCCCGCCGGCCTGTTCCATATCGTCACCGGATCGTATCCGTTCGAGAAGGCGCACGTCGAAGTCGACGGCGTCTACACGAACAAGCCGCCCGGCGGGATCGCATACCGGTGCTCGTTCCGAGTCACGGAGGCCGCGTTCACGATCGAACGGATCGTGGACTCCCTCGCGCGCAAGCTCGGCATGGACCCTGCCGAGTTCCGCATGAAGAACTTCATCCCGCCAGAGGCGTTCCCGTTCAAGTCGGCCCTCGGTTGGGAGTACGACAGCGGCAATTATCAGGGCGCCCTCCGAAAAGCGATGGACATCGTCGACTACGACGCCCTGCGGAAGGAGCAGGCAGAGAAGCGGAAGCGCGGCGAGCTCATGGGGATCGGAATCTCGAGCTTCACAGAGATCGTCGGCGCGGGACCGTCCCATACGTTCGACATCCTCGGGCTGAAGATGTTCGATTCCTGTGAGATCCGCATCCATCCAACGGGCAAGGCGATCGCCCGCTTCGGCACGAAGTCTCAAGGACAAGGGCACGAGACGACTTATGCTCAGATCCTCGCCGAGGAACTCGGGATCTCTTCCGAGGACATCGCGATCGAGGAAGGAGACACCGACACCGCGCCCTACGGCCTCGGCACGTACGCGAGCCGGAGCACTCCGACCGCGGGCGCTGCCGCCTCGATCGCGGCGCGCAAGATCCGCGACAAGGCGCAAAAGATCGCTGCACACCTGCTCGAGGTGAGCCCGGACGATCTGGAGTGGAAGGATCACAAATTCCAGGTGAAAGGGGTACCTGACAAGGCGAAGACAATGGCTGAGATCGCCTTCGCGGCGTACACGAACCATCCACCCGGGATGGAGGCAGGTCTGGAGGCGGTCGACTACTACGACCCACCGAACTTGACGTACCCGTTCGGTAGCTACATCTGCGTCGTCGACATCGACAAAGAGACCGGCGAGGTCAAGATTCGGCGGTTCGTCGCGGTAGACGACTGTGGCACGATCATCAATCCAATGATCGTCGAGGGACAGATCCATGGAGGTCTGACGATGGGCCTGGCGCCCGCGCTCCTCGAGGAGATCCACTATGATGAGAACGGGAACATCCTCGGCGGATCGTTCATGGACTACCTGCTTCCCACCGCTGTCGAGACGCCGAAGTGGGAGACCGCGAAGACGACGACGCCTTCGCCCCACCATCCAATCGGGGCAAAGGGGGTCGGAGAATCCGCGACGGTGGGCGCACCGGCCGCGATCGTGAATGCGGTCGTGGACGCCCTGGCCCATCTGGGCGTGACGCACATCGACATCCCGATCACGCCGTGGAAGGTGTGGAAGATCCTCCACGAGAAGCGTGCCGCATAAGCCGCGGGGAGGATCGCCGTGCACTTCGAGGGCACATTCACCGTCCGAGCCTCGAGCACACGGGTCTGGTCGTTCTTCCTGAGTCCGCAGGAATTCTCTTCAGCCATCGATGATCCCCACACGATTGAGGTGATCGATGCTGATCACTTCCGGGGGACGATCAAGGCGGGCGTCGCCTTCATCCGTGGCACGTTCACATGGTCCGCGACTGTGAAAGAGCGGGTTCCCCCAGAAAGGGCTCAGATGGCCGTCCACGGGTCCGGCATGGGGAGCGCCTTCGACATCGTCGCGACCCTGAGCGTCTCGGAATCAGCGGGTCTGACGACGGTGAAATGGGCTGCGGACGTCCAGATGAGCGGCACGATCGCGACAACGGGCGCGCGCCTCCTCCAGGGAACGACCGAGAAGAAGACAAACGCGTTCTTCGAGAATGCCCGGAAGATGCTGGAAGGCGCCTAGGTTCGGGTCCGGAGGACCACCTGGCGAGGAGCGCCTTGCCGGAAGCGAGCCGGATCAGGATGGCCCGACGTTTCCTGCCTCGACGCTCTGGATCGGCGGGAGGTGGTCGGCCATGAGATGCCACGATTCGCCATCGTCCCGCGAGTGGTAGAGCTGACCCGTCGTCGTGCCCGCATACACGCCCGCGGGATCGTTCGAATCCGTCCGGAGCCCCTCCCGGAGGACGGTGAACCATGCCCCGCTCTGTGGCAGGCCCTTCGTGCGCTTCGACCATTGCTTCCCGCCGTTCGTCGTGCGGTACACGGCCATCGTCCCGTCCGGCATCACGCGGTTGTAGTCTCCGACCAATGGAATCGCATACGCCGACTGGGCATCGTGCGGATGGGCCGCGAGCGGGAAGCCGAACGTCCCGCCGCTGCTCTTAGAGACCGGGAGGCCCTTCTCGATGATCTTCCAAGCGCCGTCCCCTCGGGTCCGGCGGTACATTCCCGCGTGGTTTTGCTGATACACGATGGCGGGATCCTTCGCGTCCCGGACCATCTTGTGGACGCACGTGGCGAGGTCCTCTTTTTCGAACAGCTTCTGCTTGCCGTAATACCGGATCCCGGCGTCGTACATTCGCCAGGAGCTGCCCGCATCGTTCGTCGCGAAGATCCCCGCGGCGGAGATCCCAACGAGCATTCGCCGGGAGTCGCCGGGATACGGGAGGATCGTGTGGAGGCAGAGACCACCACCTCCGGGCTCCCACTTTTCCCGGCCGGAGTTGTAATTGAGCGCGTCGTCGGAGGCCCACGATTCCCCCCGGTCCTCGCTTCGGAAGAGTCCCGCAGGTTCGACTCCAGCGTAGAGACCTCCGTCTTCCGCGGTCTGAAGCTGCCAGATCCGCGTGACGGAGATCCCGGACTCCTTCGAGAATCGGGGACCTTCATGGGGGGTCGTCCACTTGCCTCCGAAGTCCTTCGTCCTCGCGACAATCGGCCCCCAGTGCTCGCTCGTGGCGCCCGCATATACCGTCTTCCCGTCTGATGGATCGAGGATCGCATGCCGGATTTCATTTCCCTCGAAATACGGTCCGCGTGATGACCATCTCTTCCGGTCTCGCGAGTGAAAGAAGAAGAGGCCTTTCCGAGTTCCGACGACCACCAGCGTTTCGCCTTTCTTTACATCGACCATGTCAACCACCCGCCACAGATGGAAGGATCGTGACCTCATCCCCCGGATGCAGGGGAACCTCGCGAGGGGCCCGATGGGACACCGACTCGTCGTTGACGAACACGTTGACGAACCGCCGGAGCCCTCCCTGGTCGTCGAGGATTCGGTACGCGAGCCCCGGGTAGCGTCGATTCATTTCATTGATCGCTTCGGCCAAGTCGTTCGCGCGGAGGTCGACGGTCGCGACGCCCCTCGTGAATTCTCGAAGAGGGTACGGCACGTAGACCTGAACCTCGGCGCCTCCCTTCGGAACGTCACGAGACTCCTGCAAGGCCCGACCCTTTCCTGCGCAGCAGATAGACGTGGCTATATAACGTTTCAGTGGAGGAAGCCGGTTTGTTCGAAGGCCCGGCGAAACCGCGCCCGCGGTCGCTCCGAGCGCGCGACCGTTCGGGCAATGCCGTTGGATGATCGCGCTCCCGATGAAAAACCCAAAATCATGAAAACGCTTCAGGCGTTTCGAGGAATCTGGCGCGACACCCTTCCGAACAGAATAGAAACGTCCGGCCCGAATGCGTCGCACGGATCGGTGAATCTCGATCGACTTGCATTCCGCACACGACGTCCGTTTCCATCGCCCGGTCCGACTCCGCGGCGTTGGAGACCGGCAGTTCGCGCGGGGCCGAGGTCCGACGGAGCTGGACAATCTGCGCGACGATGCTCAAGGCGATCTCTTCGGGGGTCTTCGCGGACAAGTCGAGCCCCGCCGGGCTGACGATGCGAGCCCGGGCCGGGCCGTCGAGTCCCGCGTCCGACAGGGTGGCAAGGACCGCCGCGGCCCGTCGCCGACTCGCGACCAGGCCGACATATATCGCTTGGGATCCAGCGAGCACTTGCAACGCGCTCCCGTCGTACTTTCCCATCGTTGCGACGACCGCATACGTTTCAGGGGTCACGATCTCGGGAATTCGGGCGAGGTCTTGGACGATCAGGTCGGCGTCTTGCGAAGGTCTCTCTCCGAGTTCCGTGGTTACGAGGACGGTTCGATAGTCCAGCAGGTGGCCGAGCGCAAGAAGCGCCTTGGCCACGGGGGAGTCGCCGACGACGAGGAGTTGCGGTTTGGGCAGGTGGGGTTCCAGGTAGATGTCCATCGTGCCGCCGGAGGCACATTCCATGATGTACTCGACGACCCCTTCTTGGGGAGGACCGCGGCCAGGAGTCGGCGTAAGCCGCATCAGCCGCGGCATTCCATCGCGGAGCGCCCGGAGCCCTTCCGCCACGAGGACCGACTGGGCGCAGCTCCCTCCGAGCCAGCCGACCAAATCCCGGTTCGCGCGGACGATCGCCTTGAATCCGGGCCGCCCCGAGGAGGGCCTTTCGACGCGGACGACCGTGGCAAGGACGAACGGCTCATTCCGAGCCCGAAGGTCCTGCGCGACTTGGAGAATGTCGATCCGCATTGCTCCTCCTGGAGGATGACTGTGACTTCGATCGTGTTCCGTCATCGCAACGAGGCCTTCGATCGATCGGCCGGTCCGAACGACTTCCTCAGCGCGGGTGATCTGCTCCGGGGTGTCAAGGTCGACGAGGATGCCCGGATCGTCCACCGGCACTTCGAGGATGCCACGCGTGTGATGGCCGAAGATGGCGCGGCATCCCTGATCTCCCGTGATCGATTGCACGTCCTCGGAGAGAGATCGATCGAGGAGGATCGGATTGCCTCGAGCGCCTCCGTAGGTAGGGATCAGAATCTTCGCCTGTGATCGGTTCCGGCGCTCAATCAGCGTGTTGATGGTTGCGGACTGCACGAATGGCTGGTCCCCGAGGACGATCAGGAAACCGTCCGAGCGCGGATCCGCGGCCCGTATGCCGGCCTGTAGGGAAGTGCTCATCCCTTCGATGTAAGCGGGATTCACCACCGCGTGAGCCCCGTCGAACGACACGCCGTCCCGTACCCGATCCGCTTCGTGACCGAGGACCACGACGATGTCGTCCACCGCGGCATCGCGAACCGTCTCGAGAACGCGCTCCAGAAGAGGCCGTCCGCCCAAGGTGAGGAGAGGCTTTGGTGAGCCCATTCGGGACGACGTTCCCGCCGCGAGCACAATTGCAGAGATCATGAAGCCTCTCGCCCCGACGTCCGCGCCCCTCCTGCAAGAGAGGACGCGGCGATGTCTCCTCCCGACGACCCGCGGGCCGCGCTAAATAGTTTTGCGGCATTCCCGGTCTGGCGTCGAGTCACTTCTTCTGGAGGACCCGCCACACTTTCTCCGGAGTGATCGGCATATCGATGTGGTCGACGCCGAGGGCATCGCAAACGGCATTCACGTACGCCTGCGACGACGCGATCGTCCCCGTCTCCCCGACTCCTTTTACGCCGAGCGGGTTATGCGGCGACGGCGTGACCGTGGAATCCGTCTCGATCCGCGGCGCCTCGAGGGCCGTGGGGACGAGATATTCGATCAGGCTGTTCGTGAGGAGGTTCCCGTTCTCGTCGTACACGGACTGCTCGAGCATCGCTTGGGCCAAGCCCTGCAGGACTCCGCCGTGGACTTGTCCTTCGACAATCATCGGATTGATCTGGTTCCCCACATCATCGACGGCGACATAGCGTCGGATCTTCACTTGGCCCGTCTCCCGGTCCACATCGACGACGCAGATATGGCAACCGAACGGGAACACGAAGTTCGTCGGATCGTAGAAGGTCGTCGCATCGAGAACGGGCTCGACGCCTTTTGGCAGGTTGCCCGCCATGTAGGCCGCCCACGCAATTTCCTGGATCGTCTTTGCGGCCTTCGGCGAGCCCTTCACGACGAACTTCCCGTCCGCGAACTCGAGATCTTCCTCTCGGGCTTCGAGGAGATGCGCCGCAATCTTTCGCGCCTTGTCCTTCACCTTGCGGGCGGATAACGCAATCGACCCGCCCTCCACGGGAGTCGTTCGACTGCCATACGTGCCTTGGCCGTACGGTGTGAGCTTCGTGTCGCCGTGCACGACCTCTATGTCCGCGACCGGGAGTCCAAGTTCATCGCCGACGATCTGGGCGAACGTCGTCTCCTCGCCCTGCCCGTGCGGGTGGCCTCCCGTGTAGACTGTCGCCTTCCCGGTCGGATGGAGCCGGACGGTGGAGGCTCCCCACAGGCCACCGGCGAACCCGGTTGACGTGACGACCGCGGAAGGACCGAGCCCGCAGATCTCCACGTACGTCGAGAGGCCGATTCCTATCAGCTTCCCCTTCCGGCGGCCCTCGGCCTGCTCTTTCCGCAGCTTCTCATAGCCGACCTTGTCCAGGGCCTTCTCGAGCGTCCCTGCATAGTTCCCGCTATCGTAGGTGAGGCCCATCGCGGTCGCATACGGGAATTTGTCCGCGGGAATGAAGTTCTTCCGCCGGATGTCCGCGGGATCCTTCTTCAGCTTCCGCGCGAGGATGTCGACGATTCGCTCGAGGAGGAACAGCGCCTCCGGCCGACCCGCCCCACGGTAAGCGTCGACGGGCGTCGTGTTTGTGAAGACCCCGGTCACCTCGACCCGTCCGGCCTGGATCGCGTAGCATCCGCCGACCATGAAGCCGAAGAGGATCGTCGGGATGCCCGGCGCCGCGGTCGACAGGTACGCGCCCATGTTCGCGAGGACCCGAGCCCGGATCCCGAGGATCGTCCCGTCCTTCTTCGCAGCCAGGTCGACGTATTGCACGTGGTCGCGTCCGTGGATCGTCGCGACGTAGTTCTCCATCCGGTCTTCGACCCACTTCACGGGCCGCCCGAGTCGCATCGCGAGGTGGCACACAATCGCTTCCCACGGATAGACCGGGATCTTGCTGCCGAATCCCCCGCCGACGTCCGGGGCGATCACGTGGATCAGATGTTCCGGATGCTTCAGGACAATCGAGAGGACGAGGCGGTGGACGAACGGATTTTGCGACGTGACGTGGAGGGTGAGCTCCCGAGTCCCGGGTTCGAACTGCGCGATCGCGGCCCGCGGCTCGAGCGCGGTCGGTTGCAACCGCTGATTCACGAATCGTTGGCTCACCACGACCTCGGCTTCGTTGAAGACCTTGTCTATATCCCCTCCCGCCAGGGTCCACTTGAATGCCACATTGTCCGGAGCGTCCCCGTGGAGCGATGCCCCGGCCTTCTTCGTTGCGGCTTCGACGTCCGTGACCACGGGCAGCGGATCGTACTCGACCTCGACGAGGTCCCGACCGTCTTCCGCCGTGAAGGTATTCTCCGCGACGACGACTGCGACCGCTTCTCCCGCGTAGCGGACGACCTCCCGAGCGAGCGGGGGATACGCGGGGGTTTTGAGGTTCGCGTTCGGGATCGCCCATGCGGTGATGATGTCCCCGACCTGGTCCTTCAGGTCCTCGGCTGTGAGGACATCGAGGACTCCAGGAAGGCGGCGGGCCTTCGCTGTGTTGATCGAACGGATTCGCGCGTGCGCATATGGGCTTCGGACGAACTTCGCGAAGACAGTCCCGGGCGGGAGCATGTCCGCCACGAAATTCCCTCGGCCGGTGAGGAACCGGTCGTCCTCCTTGCGCAAGACGGACTCGCCGAACACCTTTGTCGTCTGGGCCATTGTGTCACCCCTTCCCGGACCGCATCATTTCACCCGCGGCCGCGACGGAGTCGACGATGTTCTGATAGCCGGTGCATCGGCAGAGGTTCCCCGAGATCGCGGTCCGGATCCGGTCTTCCGACGGCGCGTTTTCCACTTGCAGGAGCTCCAAAGCTGCGAGCACGACCCCGGGAGTGCAGAACCCGCACTGGAGGCCGTGGTGGGCTTTGAACGCCTCCTGAATCGGATGGAGCCGACCCTGCTGGGAGAGGCCCTCGATCGTCGTGATCTCGCGGCCGTCCGCTTGGACCGCAAGCATCGTGCACGACTTGACGGAGTGGCCGTCCAGGAGGACGGTGCAGGCGCCGCAATGGCTCGTATCACACCCAACATGGGTTCCTGTGAGCCGGAGTTCGTCTCGGATGAAGTCTACGAGCAACACGCGCGGCTCGACCACCCGCGTGTACTCCCGACCATTGACGGCGACCGTAATGGTGTGGCCGCCGTTGTCGCGCCGAATGCTCTTTCGCTTCGGACTCACCTTCTTTCTCTTGGTCGCCATCCGAATCACCTCCCCGTTCGTGCCGTCGCGCTCTCCAGCGCGCGCCGGGTGAATACCTCGATCATCGCCCGCTTGTATTCTTCGCTCCCTCGGAGATCGGACGACGGATGCGCCTCCTCCGAGGCTAGCTTCGCCGCCTCTGCGAATGCCGCGGGTCCGGCCTTGCTCCCGATGAGCGCCTTCTCCGATCGAGTCGCGCGGATCGGAGTCGATCCCACCGCAGCAAGACCAATCCGGGCTCCAACGACATTCCGTTTCGTGTCCAGCCCGAGTTGTACGGCGACGCCGATCGTCGCAAAGTCGCCGGTCTTCCGTTTCAGCTTGAGATATGCGCCGCCATCGCCCGGTGCGGATTTCGGGACGCGGATTTCGGTGAGGATCTCGGATGAGCGGAGCGCAGTCGTGAAGGTGTCCTTGAAGAATCGGTCGATCGGAATCGTCCGTGTGCCGTTTGGGCCTCTCGCGATGAGCTCCGCCTCAAAAGCAAGAAGGGCCGTTCCCCAGTCCGACGCGGGATCCGCGTGCGCGAGGGCGCCGCCGATCGTCCCGAGGTTGCGGACCTGCGGATCACCGAGGACCGCGGCGACGTCCGAAAGGATTGAATATTTTCCTCGGATGAGTTTCGACCGTTCGAAATCGCGATGCCGACTCAACGCGCCGATTCGCAAACGATCTCCGCGTTCCTCGATGAATGCGAGGCCGGGGAGATCGTTGATGTCCACGAGCAAGCGCGGATTCGCGAGGCGCAGCTTAAGGACCGGGATCAGGCTCTGACCGCCCGCTAAGACTTTCGCTCGATTCCCGTTCTCGCTGAGAACTTGGATTGCCTTCGCTAAGGTCTGAGGTCGGACATAATCGAATGAATGGGCCTGCATTGCCCTCCCCGCCGTGTCACGAATCAGCATGCGTTCTTTAAAGGTTCCGCCGAAGGCATCCGTGATCGGAGGGAGTGTACTAACCGCACCTACGAGGACAAATCGTCTGCTTCCGGCTTGTGGGGAACGTCCCGACCATACTTCGTCGCGAGGACATCGGCCATGATCGCCAAGGCCAGCTCCGGAGGCGTCCGGGCGCCAATGTCCAAGCCGATTGGGGCGTGCAGTCTCGACAGGAAGTCGTGCGGGACCGCTCGACGCCCAAGCTCTTCCATATCCTTCCTCAATCGCCGCCGACTCGCCAACAATCCGATGAATCGCGCGTTTGTCTTCGAGAGCGATTCGAGGATGTCTACGTCTCGTTCGCCTTTGGTCAGAACGACAACTGAGTCCCGATTCCCGATGGAGAAGGTCTTTGGGTCGATGACGGCGGATTTCACGATCGCGTCCGGTGCCTCACGTAGGTCCGGCATCGGGTCCACCACGACGACCTCGAACCCCAAGGCCTTCGCCTGGTGCACGAGGGCGTCCTCGATGTCGTCGCGGCCGCCTTGGCCAACGAGGATCACGCGTTCCGTCGGAAGCATCGGCTCCACGAAGACCTCCAGGATGCCTCCACAGTCCGTCTCCACGTAGATTTCGTCCTCGCTCGATTCCCGCATCGTGCCCGCGACCGCCTTCGCCGCGTCGACGAGGTGTACGCGGACCACGCGCGGACCTCCGTCCCTCATCGTGCGGAGGGCCACTTCGCAAATCGGACCTTCGGGGCACCCTCCCCCCAGGGTTCCGCGGACCACTTCACCCCGGCTCGAAATCAAGATCTTGAAACCCGGCTTGGCGAGGGTTGATCCCTCCGTCTTCGTCACGGTCGCAACTGCGAACGCCTCCCGTCGCGACGCGAGCTCGTTCAGACGCTCTGTGTATTCCGGCGTCTTCACGGAAAGGGGAGCACCGCCGGGCGCAATCTACCTTTCGCCAGATTCTACGGGAAGTCCGACGAAGATGCGTGGTCATCCGCGTCGATACGATCAGGCAGCTACGAAGCGGCTATATCTCATCCCACGAGCCGTGGCGGAAAGGATAGCTTTGTCAGGGCTAGGACTGTGTTTCTCGTTGGGCGGATAAATAGCGAGACCCAAACCGGAATCGGTTCAGGCCCAGGCGGACCCACTTCTCACCGGGAGGAGGGTGCCCTTCCGGACGCCGAGAAGAGACCAATGGGCCGGAATCGTCACTCGTTCCAGGGCCCGACCGGCGGAACACAACCCTGATGCGGCGTTCTGCCATAGCGACGGCCGTTGGGTGGAATCATGGAACGCGCCAAACGCAGCAAGGAGGGAGCCGCACTGAACCGGAACGCCCAGGAACGCCTCGTTCGTCGATTGAACCTGAATCTAGCGAACATGACGTCCTTGGCGACCGCCTATAAGCAGGCCCACTGGAACTTGCAAGGACCTGGATTCGCTCAGCTGCATGAACTGTTCGACCGCTTCGCGGACCAGACGAGGGAATATGCCGACCTGGTAGCCGAACGCACGGTTCAGCTCCTCGGGACATCGCACGGGACGATCGAGGGGGCCGTGAAGGAGACGACGCTTTCGCCGTTCCCGCTGGACGAACATCGGCAGGACCTTCTCGTGACGGCGCTCGCTGATCGCGCCAACGCGGCGATCGTCGAGATTCGACACGGAATCGACGGGAGCGAAGGCGATCTTCCCACCCAGGACGTGTACATCGAGATTGCCCGCGGGCTCGAGAAGCAGGAATGGATGCTGAGGTCCCACCTGACGCAGTGAAAGGGGCGATCGCCGAGCGTGCGAGCGACGGTGCTTGTCGTCGTTCACCTAGGCTGACGACGAACTCGTCCAGCCGTCAGACTCCTCGATTCTTCCGGGTGGTCTCGGTATTAGTGTCTTCCCGACCCTCGACCACAGGCACGGTCGCGAGAAATACCCGGAATCCCGGTGACCCGTACAGAGCGACCTTGGAAACACTTTCGAACAACGCGCCGTGACCCATCTCGACCGGATTCTTCTCAATCATCCCGGATCCTCGGAGGACGTACGCGATGCCGCGTCGTTTGCGATCGATCGGGATTGAGACATCGGCCTCCCGAGTGAACTCAATGTCCGTGCCTTCGAGTTGCATGAACGTGTCGGCCCGCGCGAGCGGTCCGATGACCGGCCGCCGGACGGTTCCGTCGGGCGACTCGGTCGCATCCCCCGCATCCTTGATCTGGATCGAGGTTGGCGGCGCCTCCGTGTGCCACGGCAAGCGGAGGACGATGGACAACCACCGGGCGCTTCGGCCCTCCTGGGACGGCTGCATCGTGAGTTCGTGACGTATCTCATCGTGGGCCGTGACCACGAGGACGGATCCCGGGGAAAGCACCGTGTGCGTGCCGCGCCCGTCTTCGTGGTGAACATATCCGTCGAGCACGTAGGCGACGACCTCCTCCGCCAAGTGGGGATGGAGCCCCACTTGAATTCTTCGAGTCGCGACCGTTTCGGCGAAACGATCGAACGGTGGGAACGCACCTTGCTCGGCGGTCGGCATGAGGAGGTGCGATGTCGGATCCGAGAGGTCCTCGTGGCTCGACCGAATCATGACCAGTCCATGTTGGGCCTCCCCGGTCATCGTGTCACCGAACGCGGACCGAAAGATGTGTTATGGTATCTAACTCCTCCGGGCGGTCGGTCCACGCGATTGACTTCGTCGTAAGACCCTCGGCCGCTCGAGGTGAGAAAGCAGTTCGGAAAGTTCGAGCTCTCCCCTCATGTCCCGATCACGGGACGCCGGTTGTCGCCGGGTTTCTCGTGCCCAGCCATTAAATAGAGTGTACCGGCGTTCGGAGAACCAGGAGGAGCGAGATGAGCACCGTCACAGTTGGACAGGAGAACTCGGCGCCGATCGAGATCTACTACGAGGACCATGGCTCGGGCAAGCCCGTCGTGCTCGTCCATGGGTGGCCGCTCAGCGGCGCCTCGTGGGAGAAGCAGGTCACGGACCTGCTCCGCGCAGGTCATCGCGTCATCACCTACGACCGCCGGGGGTTCGGCCAATCCAGCAAGCCGTCGACCGGTTATGATTACGACACGTTCACGGAAGACTTGCACAAGCTCGTGACCCAGCTCGACCTCCGCGATTTCGCCCTCGTCGGCTTCTCGATGGGAGGCGGCGAGGTCGCGCGGTATTTCGGGAAGTACGGATCGGAGGGCGTCAGCAAGGCGGTGTTCATGGCCGCCGTGACTCCGTTCCTCTTGAAGACGGCCGACAATCCGCAGGGAGTCGATGCGGGCGCGTTCGAGGGGATGAAGGCGGGGATCGCGGCGGACCGTCCTGCGTTTCTCTCTGCGTTCCTGCGGGACTTCTTCAACGTCGACGTCCTCGGGGGCAAGCTGGTCAGCGACCAGGCCGTCCAGTTGAACTGGAACATCGCGGCGGGCGCATCGCCCAAAGGGAGCGTGGATTGTGTCACCGCATTCTCATCGACGGACTTCCGGGACGACCTCAAACAGATCGACGTCCCGACGTTGGTGATCCACGGAGATGCGGACCGGATCGTGCCATACCCCGTTGGAGGCAAGCGGATGCCCGAGTTTGTGAAGGGGAGCAAACTCATCACGGTCGAGGGGGCACCCCACGGCCTCAACTGGACGCATGCGAGCAAGCTGAACCCGGAGCTGGCGCACTTCCTCGCCTAGCGCCGGTCGGTGGTCCAGGGCCTCTGGCGAACTTCCGGTTCAGGTCACGGGCTCAACCGGACGAAATTCAGCGTGGCCGGCGCCGTCTTCCCCTTCGCGTAGACAATTTCGGGGGCACCGTCGCCTCCGGTTCCGAGCGTCGGCCGGAGCGGGGAGATCCCCATGTTGTCGATGCCCGCGTCGATGAGGGTCAGCGTCGCAGACCAAACCCCGTTCGACCGGCGCGTGTAGGTCACGTTTCCGTACTCCTGGCCCCACGGCGGGCTGAGGGGCGTGTCCATCGTGAAGAGGTAATAGTCCCCGGTGCTCGGGTCCACCTCCAGGACTCCCCACTCATTGTTCGTCAATTTGAGGTCCGGGGTATCCACGTGGACTTTCGTTCCGGCAGCGTCGATCTGGATGATCCCATACCGGCTCGTCCGAGAGATGTCGTAGGTGACCACGACGACCGACCGAACCGAATCCCATGCGAGGTCCGTCGCGTCGGAAAGGCCGCGCGACGCGTCCGTCTCGTAGGTCAGGTTTTGAGTTCGCCACGCCCAGCCGATCCCGTTGTACGATGCGGCGTTGAAGACGAGGGTGGTTTCGTTCGACCGCTCGCCCCGGTTCCCGACGACGAGCAAGGCGAAGTTGTCCGGACGCTCGATGACGTTGGCCTGGATATTGTTCGTGTTCGTCAGGTCCCGGATCACGGTGTCGGGCGTGCGTGACAAGGGATCCGCGACGCTCGTCCAGCCGCTCGGCAACGTCCATCGCAAACCGAAGACGCTCGAAGCGACGCCGGTGACCGCGGAGTTCCACGTGACGACGATCCCCCCATCGTGGGTCGAGATCGCGGACGGATATTGTGCGGAGGTCGCCAGGACCGTCGGCGAGCCGTACGAGACCGAAACGATGTTGCCTTCGAGGTCTCGGCTCAAGGTCATCGGAAGGTCGACGAGGGCGCCTGCTGCTGGGCCGCCCTCGGCGATGACGCGCATGCTCAGGGGAGAGGTGAAGACCGCCGCGGGCCTTCGATAGGGCACGACCGGCATCGGCGACTTCGCGGGCGCGCTCCAGGCGCCTGCCTGCGTAGGATCGGCGTTCGCGTATACGACGGACAAGTTGCCGCCGACGTCGACGTAGACGGCCACGTACTTCCCGAGCGCGTCCTTGAGGATGTCCTGGCTTCCGGGCATCGCGAGGCTGTTCTTCCCGACGGCGGAGTCTCCCGCCATCGCGACGATCGTTGCGGACGCATGCGTCCAGGACGACGCTAGCAGGAGGACGACCAGAGCGGCCGGCACAATTAGCTCGAAGAACCGCCTGAGACCGCGCCCCATGTTTCACGCCTTCGAAGGGAGCGAGCTTCGTGACGATACTTAGCCGGCCCGTCCACAAGACGGTGCCTGGGTGGTCGGGTCCAACACACCTGAACACGACAAGCTCATCCGGCCGCCTTGCAGGTCCCTGCCGAGCTCACGCTTGGCGACGCGAATCGACCGGCAGATCGGATGGCCCGCGTTCCGTTCAGAGATTATCGATATCCGGGAGCTCTTCAGTGGCCGGCTCGGGCTCGGGTTCCGAAGCGGGAGGGACTTCCAGGGTTGTCCGAACCGACGTCGGTGCGACCATTGGCGCCGCGACCGCGGGCGCCATCGCGGGCCGCCGAGGCTTTCGGCGCGCGATCAGGAACAGCGCGACGACGATTCCGGCGATCACGGCCAGGATCCCAAGGAAGCCCGCAATCTCGGACAGGCCGAGTCCGCGGCCTCCCGGTACGTTTGCAACGGTCACGTGAACCATCGCGGACGCCGAGTTGCCTGCCGCATCGAAGGCGATGACCGTTAGGGTGTGATTCCCGTCTTTCAGGCTTCCAGCGGCGATCGACCACTCGAACGGTGCGGTCGTGTCATTGCCGACGGAGACTCCGTCGACGAGGAACTCAACCCGGACGACTGCGAGATTGTCCGTCGCGGATGCGACGATGACGGTCGATCCGGGGACACTCGCCCCTTCGGACGGGGAGGATACGGTGACTGCCGGAGGCGTCACGTCGCGGACGATGACCGTCACGGTGTCCGTCCCAACATTGCCGTCCGCATCGCGCACCGTCAGGGTCACGACGTACCTGCCGGGCGCTGCGAAGACGTACGACGCGGTAACGCCCGGGAGCGTCTGTATCGTGCCGTCCATGAATGTCCACGTGTAGCTCGCGATTCCGACGTTGTCCGTCGAAGCCGACCCGTCGAGCGTCACCGTCGTGTCCTCGTCCACGATGAGGTCGGGCCCGGCGTTCGCGATCGGCAGGACGTTGTCCGGAGTCGTCCGCATGAGGACCGCGGCCGGGGTGTAGTAGCCCGCCGAGTCGTACAGCTCCAAGAAGGCGCCGTACTGGCCGGCGGGAACCGCCTGGGAGAGGTCCATCCGAAGACTCCCGACGGCGAAGCTCGGACCGTTCACGATTGCGTAGCCGACGATCGCGGCGCTCGTCAGGTCGATGCGGACGCCGGTGGCGTACGGTTGGAACGTCGAGGACGGCTGGTCGTCCGGACCGAAGAAACCGTACGAGTTGTACACGTACAGGAGTTGTCCGCTCCGCGCGTCGAAGACCGCGGCGGCGGGGACCGGGCTCGAGAGCGTCGCGTTGTCCCAGTATCCCGCGACGGCGGTCTGGAATGGGGCGTACGCGTAGAGGCTGGGCCACCAGACCGAGCTCACGCCATCCGACATGTGGCCGATCGGGGTCCGGGTGTCCCATGACGCCGAGATCGTGTAAGTACCCGTGGTGGGTTGCGTGACCGACACGCGCGAGGCGTCGAAGCGCCCGAGGTTCAGGAACGTCCCGACGTTCGCGGAAACCGAGTAGAGCTTGAGGATCGATAGGTACGACTGGTCGAGACTTGTTTCGTTGACATGGGCGACGAGGCTCGACGGGTTTGATTGCGATACGCCGATTGACGGGGTCGCCGTGAAGCTCTCGACGAGCGGCGGATTCGTGTCCGGCGCCAGGGTGAGGTTGACCCAGAGCGTCTCGCCGGAAACGGGGTCCGCGCTCGCTTCTCCGGCGGCGTGGCCCGTCGCCGTTGCGCGGACCGTCTGCGGTGCCGCGACCGTCCAGACTTCGTAATAGCCCGTTCCATCCACATACGCGTACGGCGTCTGGTCATCGTACCCGGTGACGCGGATCGTGGCCGGCCAAACGCTGGCGTTCGTGACTGCGTCGGTGACGTAACCGCGAATCCGAACGTCTTGCGGCAGGTCCGGATAAAGGCGAACCGTCAGCGGATTGGAGCCCGCGGCCGGAGTCAACACGCTACTCCATATCACGTAGCCGGTCGCCCACGCCGACACGTACGTCGTCGCGCCGGCGGGAGCATCAACGACCGCCGAGCCTGTGGCATTCGAGGCGGCCCAGTCGGATCCGTAATACCATGCGGCATAGACGCTCGCCCCAGAGACAGGCAACCCGGTCAGGGCGTCCGTCACGTTTGCATCGATTTGCGCGTTGAGGCGGTCCAGCGTGATGTTCACCCAAGTCGTCCGGTGCGGGTGCGTGGCGACGTAGACGATGTTGCCCGCGTACGGGGCCTGCCCGAGGACCGCGACCGAAATCGCGGGGCTCGGCGGGACCGCGAGGGAGAAGAAGCCGGACGTGTCCGCATATACGTACGTGGAATAGCCGGCTCGCGAGTCGATCGCCGTCACCCCGAGTCCGGGCACGTGGCTCCCGTCCAGCGAATCCACGAGGTACCCGGATACGGTCGAGATAATCGGCCACAGGGTCGCGTTCGCCCACACGACCCCGGGCGAGAACGAGAAGAGCCACGTCGTCCACGTCGTGTAGCCGGGGGCGCTCGCACGGACGAGGTAATCGTCGGGCGGGAACGGGATGTTGTAGAATCCGGATGCGTCCGTGGTCTCCTGGTCGAAATACCCGGTCCCGAAGAGCGGATCGACGGTCACGAGAATCCCGGGGAGACCGGCTCCGGTGACGCCGTCGCGCACGTATCCGCGGACGCCGTGGGCGAGCGGCGTCAGACCTATGTTGAGGATGTACTCGCCTGCCGACCACACGTACGTCGAGGTCAAGGTCGGCCCATATCCAAGGGCGTTCGCCGAGAGCTCCACGCTGCCCGTCGGGACGGACAGAGAGTAGAATCCCGTCGCATTGGCGACGGCGGATGGGAGAATCGTTCCGTCGACTTGCGCGATCACGGTGGCCCCGGCAATCGGGGCGCCGGTGCTCGCATCGGACACCGTCCCGTTGATCCATGCGTCCATTGGATTGGGTGTCAGCGAGATGTTGTACCAGAGGACCTGCCCGGAGCCGAGGTACACCGTGTAGTAGTCGTACGGCACGTACCCGAACGCGTTGTGGCTCATGATCTCGTAGCCGTCGGGCACGAGGTTCATTTCGTAGTAGCCGGAGCTGTTCATGGAACTCTGATTCACATATCCTTGGCCGGGGTTCCACCAGGGGTGGCCCGCGACGATCTCTCCGACGGCCACAGGCGCATTCGTCGAGGCGTCCGTGACATAGCCTTGGAGGCGACCGGATCGGGCGCCCGCCGCCGACAAGGTCTCATTGAACCAGACCGTCTGGCCCGACCCGACGGCGACCGTCGATGTGACCTGGTCGTCGTCCGCGCTCCACGTGGTGACGGTGTATCGGTGCGAGGGAACGGCCACTTCGTAGTAGCCGGTCGAGTCCGTGGAAGTGTCGAACACCCACGGGACGTCGGACGCCTCGAGCCGGACGGTAGCCCCGGAAATCGGCACGCCCGAGACAGAATCCGTCACGAACCCGCGGACCCGTCCGTCGGGACCGGAGGCGGTGACGAAGCCCGACGCGACGATGAATGCGGCGATTGCGAACGCGCCAACGGCAATCCAACGCGAGACCCGACGGTGGTCGGTAAACGGGGCGAACATGGCGAACACGCGCCCGGGCACGTGCCCGCGGCAACGAATGCGTCGAGTCCGGGTCTCTTAAGGCCAACGGAGAGATTATCGTCCGTGAGGCTCACGGGGGCGGGATCCAATGGAGAACGGGAGAGACCCGGGAGCGGCGATTGGCGAATCCCGGGGGACCCTCTGGACGATCGGTCACTCGACCCGCTCCTTCGAGGAATTCCACGCCCTTCTTGCCGAGCATCGCATCCAATTCCTCGCCGACGTCCGGCATTTTCCGACCTCCCAACGAGTGCCGTGGACTGCGAAGGCTTCGTTGGCGAAGGCCCTCCCGGATTCGGGGATTGCATACGAACACTTCGAGGCCCTGGGAGGTTACCGCAAGGTCCGCCCGGACAGCGTGAACCTGGGTTGGCGGAACAGGGGATTCCGAGGCTACGCCGACTACATGGCATCCCCCGAATTCTTGACAGGTCTCGATCGGCTCATCGCCAGCGCCGCGGAGCGCCGCACCGCCATCATGTGCGCCGAGGCCGTGCCATGGAAGTGTCATCGCTCCCTCCTCTCCGATGCGCTGCTCGTCCACGGCGTCCGCGTCATCCACATCCTTTCGCCGGGCAAGACGGACGACCACCGGCTCACGGCATTCGCTCGGGTCCACGGAACGCGGATCACCTATCCGGTGACGCGCAAAGGGGATTAAGGCCCGAGGCCGTTGACGCGCTCGATGGGGACGATCCGCGATGTCCGGGTCGACGCGGTACCCGGAATCGTCGTGCAACGCTGGAGGAGCACGGAGGACGGCCTGTTCCTGCGAGCTCGCGGACAGCCGGACGAAGTGCGTCTCGTCTGCGTGTGTGGACGCAGCCACTGGATCGTGCGGGAGCGGTTCGGCGACGGGACCGCGTCCCTTCTGGTCACCTGCCACACATGCGGGACGCGCGGATCGTTCCTCATGGAAGGCGTGACCCTTCCCACTCCGTGAATCGATCAGCGGAGCGCGAATCCGCCGTCCACGACGATTGTTTGGCCCGTGATGTACGACGCGTCATCGGAGGCGAGGAACGCCACGACCCGTGCGACTTCTTCCGGAGTTCCCCACCGCCGCAGCGCGGGCTCCTGGGCCAACGCTTTGTGGTCCTCCGGTCGCGTGGCCCGCTCCGTCGCCTCGGTGGCGATGCTCCCGAGGGCGAGCGCATTCACGCGAATCCCGTGCGGGCCGTAAACCTGCGCGAGGGCACGCGCGAGGGCCAAAATCCCACCCTTTGCCACGAGATACGGAATCCCGACCGTGTCGCCGGTCAGGGCGGGCGTTGAGCCGACCAGGATGACGCTCCCGCGACGCGCTTGGACCATCGTGGGAAGGGCCGCCTGGGTGACGAAAATCGACCCAAGCAAGTCGATATCGATCGGCGCACGAATCTCGCTCGGCGTGAGCGCGGCATACTCCTTGTACCATGCCTCGGACCGGAACGGGTGACCCGCGAAACATGCGGCAATGTCCAAGCGCCCGAATGCATTGCGCGTCTCCTCAACGAGGCCCTCGCAAGCGTCCGGGTCCGACACGTCCGCCTGGACCGCGATCGCGCGGGGGCCGAGTTTCCGCACCTCCGCGACCGTGGATTCCGCGGCGGACTTTCCGCGATTGTACTGGACGCTGACGCTCGCGCCATCCTTCGCGAGCTCGAGGACCGATGCGTGGCCGATGCCCCCGCTGCCTCCCGTGACGAGGGCCACGCGGCCATCGAGGCGACCCATGAAGCCCCGACCCTCTCGCCGCGTAATAAATCCTCGGCCGAATGATCCCTGATCCGGCTGAGGATCGAATCAACGCTCTGATCGCTTTCGAAGGAAAGGCATTATACCGACGGCTCGATGGGCGGCTCGCGGGGGTAGCCAAGCTAGGACAACGGCGCCGGACTTAAGATCCGGTCTCGCAGGAGTCCGTGGGTTCAAAAGCCTCGCGCTCCGCGCCGGGCGGAAAGTCCCATCCCCCGCACCGAGCACGTCCGAGCGCGCCTCCATTTTCGGAAAACCTTTATGTGTGGGGACAGGCTCGCGCGACCGAGGAAGGGACCATGTATCGGTTCACAAAGACGCTCGTGTTCGTTGCCATCGGACTCGCGATCGCTGCGTTCGCGGTCTCGTCCCCGATGGCCGTTCGCGGAGCCCCGATCGGGGAGACTCCGGCAAAGGCGGTGAGCATTCCACTATATGCAAGCTTCTCAGCGCCCGCCGGGTGGGGATGGGCTGCGACCAATATCACGGAACCGGGGCCGACCCTGACCGTCCAGCAGGGAGACGTGATTACGTTCCACCTATTCGCCCACGACGCGACCCCTCACATGCTGGTCATCGACCTGAACAACAACCAGGTCCAGGACGCTCCGGATCAGGCCTCCGCCCAGTTCTCGAGTGCGACCGCCGCCACGAACTTCACATTCACCGCTTCGACCGCGGGGACGTTTAACTACTTCTGCGGAGTCCACGGATATGCCGCCCAACATGGGTCGCTCGTCGTCCAGTCGACGGGTGGCGGCGGCGGAGGGACCTCCGGCGGAATTGACACCACCTTGCTCATCGGTGGTGTGGTCATCATCGTCGCGATTGTCGCGGTCGTTGCCGCGATCGTGATGCGGCGGAAGAAACCGTAAACCTCAGAACGTATCGAGCCGGATGCGTTGAAGAAGACCGCCGAGCGTGCGAACTTCGCGGGCGGTGAGGGACCAACCCGCGGCCCCCGCGTTTTCTTCGGCCTGCGAGGGGCGCTTGGCTCCTGGAATCGGGATGACGTTTCGGTGACGTTGGAGCCAAGCGAGCGCGACTTGTCCGGGCGTCTTGCCATGCGCGCGGCCGACCTTCCGAAGCTCACGGATCAGCGGGACGGTGGCCCGCAGATTCGCGGGCTTGAACAGGTCCTCTTCCGCTCGAACGCGGTCCGTTGGCGTCTTTCCATCGTGGTACTTTCCGGTGAGCACGCCTTTGCCGATCGGGCTCCATGCGAGGACCGCAATCCCTTCGCGTTTGCAATAGGGGACGACCTCCGCTTCGACTTCCCGCTGGAGCATGTTGTACCGCACCTGGTTCGACGCGATGTCCGCACGAGAGAGATGGGACCGTGCCTCCTCGAGGTCTCGCACGGCGAAGTTGCTCACGCCGATGTTTCGAATTCGATCCGTGCGGTGGAGGGCCTCGAGCGCTTTCATCGTCTCCCGCAACGGGACTTGACTCCACGGATCCGGCCAATGTACCTGGTACAGGTCAATCTCCCGCACACCGAGACGCTTCAAGCTCGCGGCGCACGCCTTCTTGACGTCGTCGGCGCGAAGATGCCACCCTCCGACCTTCGTGGCGATGAAGACGCGGTCTCGACCGACGTTCTTGATCGCCCGAGATATGACTTGCTCCGAATGCCCGTCGCCGTATGCCTCGGCCGTATCCACGAGATTGATCCCGAGATCGACGGCGCGCTCCATCGCCTTCCGACAGTCCGCATCGCGAACGTCGGCGCCCCAGGCCTTGCCTCCGGCCTGCCACATCCCCAGTCCGACCGCGGAAACGGTGGGTCCGCCGCGGCCCAGCGAGACGTACTCCATGCAACCGCGGGGCGGCCGACGCGTCTCCGGGCCAAAAACCTATCGCGGCGCGAGGTCAAACCATTCTGGCGGGTGGTCCGGGAGCCGGAACCGGAGGAACGACTTGTTGTACTTGTCGTGGAGGCGATCGGACTCGGAGATTCCCTTCCGGTACGCCTTCTCGAACGCAGACCAGTCTTTCGATTCGATCGCCCGCCCGATCGACCCCAAGGTCTCTCGGACAAAGACGCCGATGTCGTCCGCGTACTTCGGCCGGGCCACCGCGGCCGTCTTGAGGGTCTTCTCCGATTCCTTGAGCATGTAGCTCGCGAGCTCCCAGTTCCTTGCCTTCGCCGCGTAAAAGAGCGTCCAATACCGCCGGCTCAGCTCGTCCATGAGGCGCGCCATCCCCGGCTGCATCGCGGCGATTTGGTCGACGCTCACGGCACCGTGTTTCGTCGTCGCCCGAACGCGCGCGCCGGGGATCGGAGCCTCCTCCATGGGCGCCCGCAACGGACGCGTCCATCAAGGACGTTTCGGCTCGCCCGCCTTGACCTTCTCGACCGCGTATTCGACGATCGCGTCCGCGGCGTTTACCCCGGTCGCATCCAGGAGCCCGCGGAACCCGGGAGACGCGTTGACCTCGAGGACGTATGGGGTGTCGCCGCGAAAGATCATGTCCACACCGCTGATCTCCAGGCCGACGGCCTTCGAGGCTCGCACCGCGACTTCCTTCGCATCGTCCGACAGTTCGATCGCGACGCCTTTTGCACCGAGGTGGATGTTCGCCCGCCACTCGTTGTGCGCCGCGACTCGTTTCATGGAGCCGACGACCCGATCGCCCACGACTAAGGCGCGGATGTCGACTCCGGGATTCGGGATGTACTCCTGCAGGCACACGACCTCGCCGAAGAACTTCAGGGTGTCGACGATCGACGCGGTCTCCTCGAGGCTCTTCACGCGCATCACGCCGATCCCTTGCGTCCCCGAGAGGATTTTCAAGACAGCTGGGTAGCGGACCAAATGCGCGGCCTCCACGAAGTTCGGCCGGGAGGCCAGGAGGATGCTCCGCGGGATCGGGATGCGCGCTTGCCGGAGCGATTGGAGCGCCAGGAACTTGTTGCGCGCGGTGATGAGGCCGTCACTCGTCAGTGTCGTCCGGATGCCCATGAGCTCAAGCTGGCGCAACAGCATCTTGCCGAAGTCCGTCATCGAGCGACCGACCCGCGGAATCAGGATGTCGTAGGACCGCAACGACTTGCCGTTGAACACCGCGTCGTCGGTGCCGGCGACGACGAGTCGTACCTCGTCGGTCTTCACGAATTCGGGCTCGTGGCCGTGTTCGCGGATCGACTTTA
>Ga0209802_1000064_pt1 | contig 70215 bp, 62 predicted proteins | sample GraSoiAngelo_129_FD_185886 | JGI IMG/M metagenome (GOLD analysis project Ga0209802, IMG submission 185886) | Grasslands soil microbial communities from the Angelo Coastal Reserve, California, USA - 14_0927_12_40cm (SPAdes) (version 2) | ecosystem: Environmental > Terrestrial > Soil > Grasslands ...
TGGTGCATCCCAGGCTAGCGGGCCACGGGCCGACGTTGTTCGCGGGACTATCGAAGCGTGTCGACTTGAGGCTCGTGAGCCGGCTGGAGTTCGGCTCGGGGGCGGTGGCGATGCGGTATGAGCCGAGAAGGTAGCCATTGGGCTTGTTAAGCTCGAGTCGGCCGCATCATGGAGCAACTCGGGCCAGGCCTTCCAAATTCTCGACCAACCTGACCATCGCCAGCGCATCCCGGTGACAGTAGTCGAGCAGGTCTCGCCTGACTCTCTCTCGTTCGTGCTTCGGAATCTTGTCCACGACGAAGAGGAGCCGGGCGATTTCGACGCCTCGTTGGGTAAACTCGGGGACAGACGGGACGTTCCCTATCCCACACCAGTCACATAACGGAAGCCGGGGGAAGCCAGGGACAGACGAGGTGTTTTCCGCGAGGAAGTGGCCCCTCGGCTTCGCTCGGGACAGGCGAGTGGCCCTTCGACTTCGCTCAGGGTAAACGAGATGACACCTAAGGGCGAAGCAAAGAAAAAGCGGATCCCTCGCCCCCATTTGCGACAACGTTTGCGCCCGCTTACCGCAGGCAAGCACGCAACTGGGCTCGGGATGACACGTAAGGCCGAAGCGGAGAAAAAGCAGATTCCTCGCTTCGCTCGGAATGACAATGGAGGGGTGGGCGGCTGGGGTCGCGATGACCCAAGACAAAGAAGACAAAAGCAGATTCCTCACCGCCATTCCCGCGACAACCTCTTTCGCCCGCTTGCCGCGGGCAAGCGCGGGACTGGGTTCGGAATGACAATCGTGGAGTGGGCGATCATGATGCGCGGCCACGGTTGTTCAGCCTGTCATCCCGAACCCGGTCGCCTGGTTTTGGCGAACGGGGGTGAGGGATCTGCTTTGGACAATCTGTCATTTGGTATTGGTGCGGAAGTTTCTCGGCCAGGTCTGCCCAGGCCGGATTGTTCCGTTTGATGAGCCAGATTTTCTTTTCCCGCCGCCAGCCCTTGATTTCTTTCTCTCGGGCGATGGCGGCGCGAACGTCTGAGAAAAATTCGAAGTAGACCAAGCGGAAGATTCTGTGCCGCGTTGTGAATCCGGGGATGAGCCTTTGGCGATGTTCGACCATGCGAGGCTCGAGGTTGCCTGTCACGCCCGTGTAGAGGTTGCGGGAACGACTAGCGAGGATGTAGACACAGTAGGTGCGGTTCATGTCCACCGGCCAAAGACTGACTTCTCAAGGGCAAAACACAAAATCAGATCCCTCACCCCCATTCGCAAACACCGCGACTGGGTTCGGGATGACCGCAAGAATATATCGCAGGCCCCGAGGACAGCAGCAAAAACCTAAAAGCGGATCCCTCAGCCTCGTTCCCGCGACAACCTCTTGCGCCCGCTTGCCGCCGGCAAACCGCGGGACCGGCTTCGGGATGACAAAGGTGGGTGCGGCGGTCATGATGCGGTCCGAGGAGAGAAAGCAGAAGAGGAGGAAAAAGCAGATCCCTCGCCCCCATTTGCAAAAACCGCAACTGGGCTCGGGATGACACCTAAGGCCAGAAGGCGGACCCTACGGGAGCACGGGGCGGAGCTTGCCGGCGGCGAGATCTTTCAAGACGCGAAGGCGTCCGTCGAGTTCGGCGGGCGTCAGGCGGCCCTGGCGGTAGAGCGTGCGCAGAAAATCCGGGACCGGACGGTCGCCCTTGCGCGTGTTGCATTCGAGACAGCAGGAAACCAGGTTGCGGTAGGAATTGCGTCCCAAGCGCACGCGTGGCACGACGTGGTCGAGGCAGTGCACGTTAGCGGGAGTGCGGCGAAGGCAGTAAAAGCAGGCGCCGCGTTCGCGATCGTGAATGGCTTTGCGGAGCGCCCAGGTTTTCAAGAAATCCGTGGTTTCGAGCGTCGAGGCAGGAGGCTCACCCGCGGCCCCCGTGGCTCCGGACGCGCCATTTCTGCCCGGGCGGATCGCGCGGATCTTCTCGGGCAGGCGCATCTCCACGAGATGGCCGGTCTTGCTGCGTTCAAGCACGCGCAAAGCCCCCAGCTCGTCGAGCCGGCGCACCGCCTGGCGCACCGGTCCGATGGAGAGACCCAGAGTACGCGCTAGGGACATAACCGCAAACTGCAGGCGGAGCTTGCCTACCACGAGGGAATGGCGCAGGAGATAAGAATAGACGGCGCGCTCCTTGACGGTCAGGCCGAGACGCGGGGCGAGAACATCTTCAAACTGCATCCAGAGGAGTTTGGCGTTCAGCGTTTTGTTTGGCATTGGTTTAGGTCCTGGAAGAGAAGTCTAAGAGTCGAAGAGTTGGAAAGTTGAAGAGTCGATAGAACGGCTGCCAACTCTCTTTTCTCTGTGACCTCTGCGCTCTGGACTCCGTGTTCCCTGTGTTAAGTCTTTGCCTTTCTTTTCGGCAGCCAGCAGAAGGAGAAAAGAACGGACTAAACACAGAGCGCACAGAGATGGAGTACGGGGACCACAGAGAAGAGTTGTGTAGCGCCGTGCTTCAGCACGGCATCCTTCGGATTGCGGATGCGTCCAGCGCTGGGACTGACCAGGGGAACCCAGAAGGAACAGCCGAAGAGACTAATCCAAAAACAAAACGCCCCGACCGAAGTCGGGGCGCTAAATGTAGTCCCACAAAAAAGAAAAGCGTCCTCGGAAGAACCGGGACGCACTTTTCTACAGGAGGTATTCTACTAGATTAGTCATGCATTTGTCAAGAAAAAAGTTGGTAACGGGGCAGACTGGCGCAAGTGCCTGGGAGGCAAGGAGATGGGGAGATAAGGGGATAACAGGGCTCGCCTATTCCTTCATCTTTTGCAGGCAATCGGAGCAGTAGCCGCCCACTTCGGTGCGGGAAACGGTGACTTTCATATGGAAGTCCCGGGCGATCTGTCCCTTCAATTGTTCGTACAAGCGGCTTTCGAACTCGCGGACCTTGCCGCAGCGCAGGCACGCCACGTGAATGTGATCCCGCGGCCCGTGCGTTTCATAGTAGTGCCGGTCGCCGCGAAGATGGAGCAAGTCCAGCTCATCGATGAGGCCTTTTTTTTTCAGCAAGTCAATGGTGCGATAGACCGTGACCAGATGCACGCCCGCATCAATCTTTTGCGCTCTCTCGAGAATCTGATCGACGTCCAGATGTTGTTCCGCATCATCCATGACCTGGAGGATCACGCGGCGCTGGCGGGTCATGCGAATGCCGCGCGCGGCTACCGCTTGCTGAAGTTTTCCCGTGGTCTCGGCGGTGTTGAGGCGCTCACCGGTGGAGACCCGGTGGGCCGGCGAAGCTGCCATCGATCCATCCCCGCAGTCGCGGAAGCTTCAGGCTAGGTATGAGAAGGAAGCAACCGCACAATGTCATTGTACATAACGTAGGCAAACAGCGCCAAGAGGAACACCAGTCCGACCTGCACGAAGCGCTCTTTGAAGGCCAGGCTGAAATCGCGGCGGCGAATGCCTTCCAGTGTAAGCAGCAAGATGTTTCCGCCATCGAGGATCGGAATGGGCAGCAAATTCAGTATACCGAGGTTCAAGCTGAGAGCTGCCATCAATAAGACCACGGCAAACGTTCCTTCTTGCACGGCATGTCCCGCTTCGTTGGCAATTCCGATGAAGCTCTGGAGCTGCTTGGCGGCCACTTTACCGGTCACTAGTTTCCCGACGATCGCGACCACCTGCCAGGTCTCTCTCCCTGTGAAATCCGAGGCGGAAACCACGGCCTGTATAACGCCAACTTTGCGGAAGGAGTACTCCTGACCCGGGCGGATGCCAATGATCCAGACCGTTTCTCCTTGATCATTTTTGTCGGAAACGGGAGACACCGTGAAGGAGACAGCCTGTTTTCCGCGAAGGACAGTAACCTGGATCGGCTTGCCTCCGGTATTTTGAATGGCGGTCACCATCTCCGGCCAGTTGTTCAGAGGCTGGCCGTTCATGGACAAAATGATGTCGTCCCGGCGAATCCCGGCGCGATATGCAGGTTTGTCCTTTTCAGCGTAGCCGACAATCGGCCGATTCGGCGTATAGCCGAAAAGCAGCTCAGGCACCTGCATACCAGACGTGCTCGCTTCGGCGGAATGGATTTCCCCTTGGTGCTCAAAGGTAACTTTAAATTTCTTGTTGATAGACCCTTTACTAAATTCGGACTCCACCGTGTTCCAGGTAGGAGAAGACACACCATCGAGAGAGACGATTCGATCACCGGGTTGGACACCTACTTTGGCCAGGGGCGAGTCCTTGGGCAACCTCAGAATCACGAGTGGGTCGTCCAGGTATTTCGGATAGGGATTGCCCTTGATCACGAAATACCCGGTCAGCAGCACAAAGGGAAAAATGAGATTGACGACCGGCCCCGCAAGGGAGATCAGGCCGCGCTGCCAGCGCTTCTTGCTCATGAGTTCGTCGGGAGCGCCCGTGGGTTTTTGGTCGCCCGAGTCGATCTCGCTGAGATCCTGCCCGGCCATGCGGACATAGCCGCCGAGCGGAAACGCGCTGACGCGATAGTCCGTGGCGCCCCGCTTCCAGCCGAAGAGCCGTGGCCCGAAACCGATAGAGAACACGTCCACGCGCACACCGAAGAAGCGCGCAACGATAAAATGTCCCCATTCGTGCACCAGGATCAGGATCCCAAGAACGAGAATAAATCCGATTGCAATATTCATGCTTACGGGAGAACCTCTTCTTTCACATTGATCTTAAAACCGTTCCTCATGCACTCCGAACGTTCACCGCAGCTCTCGTCGTTACCTGCGTGACCTCTTCCTGGGCCATGCGACGAGCCTCAGCGTCGGCCGCCAGCACGTCGTCCATCTTCTCAAACCGCACGCGCGGGGTGCGCGCCAGAACCCGCTCAATCACTTCCGAAATTCCCAAAAACGGGAGCCTTCGCTCGAGGAACGCTGCGACGGCAATCTCATCCGCCGCGTTCAACGCACACGGCAGCGCCCCGCCCTTTCTCATTGCTTCCCGCGCCAGACGCAGGCACGGAAATCGCCGCGTCGAAGCCTTCTGGAAATCCAGCCGCTTTAACCTGGTCCAATCGAGGGCTACTTGATTGGATGCGACTCTCTCTGGATAGGTTAACGCATATTGGATGGGCATGCGCATATCGGTTGGGCCGAGTTGTGCTAAAACGGAACCGTCTACAAACTCGACCATGGAGTGAATCGTGGACTGCGGATGGACCACCACTTCAATCTGCTCCGGCCGCATGCCGAACAGCCAGTGCGCTTCAATCACCTCGAACCCCTTGTTCATCATGGTGGCGGAATCGATGGTAATGCGGTTGCCCATGCGCCAGTTGGGATGCGCCAGCGCTTGCTCCGGAGTAACGATGGCGAGTGCTGCGAGCGGGGTTTTCCGGAACGGCCCGCCCGAAGCCGTCAGCACCAACCGCCGAACCTCTCCACGCGTCCCTCCGCGCAAACATTGATGCACCGCGTTGTGCTCGCTATCCACGGGCAGGAGTTCCCGGCCAGCTTTGCGCGCCGCGGCCATCACTAACTCGCCAGCAGCCACTAGAACTTCCTTATTGGAAAGCGCTACCGTCTTCCCCAGCTTTGCCGCTTCATAGGTCGCCTCCAGCCCCACGACGCCCACCGCCGCAGACACCACAATATCCGCTTTGGAATGCGTCCCCACGGCCAGCATTCCTTCGCGGCTGTGATGAATCTCGGGAATGCGCGTGATGCCCTTCTCACGCAGCAACTGCGCCAGGTCGTCGGCGCGCTTGGCGTCGGCCACAGAGACGACTTCCGGCTGGTGCCGTTCGATCTGCCCGACGAGTTCTTCGAGGTTCACACCCGCAGCCAGTGCCACCACTCCGAACCTTCCGGGCAAAGACTCCACGACCGAGAGGCACTGTCGGCCAATCGAACCCGTCGAGCCCAGGATGGCGAGCTGCTTCACGAAGTTTTCCGATTCCCTCTGCGCGAATTGAAGATGCTTGCCGATCTACGACCGGGGAGAATAGATCAAAATCCAATAATACCAGACAACCGGAATCGCCAGGATGAGAGCATCGATCCGGTCAAGCACGCCTCCATGCCCGGGTAGCAGGCTGCCTGAGTCTTTGACCCCCGCACTGCGCTTATACGCCGACTCCAACAGGTCGCCCACCTGCCCGGCAACGTTTCCAACGGCTGCCATTGCCAGCAAATGAACGAGCGGCACGTTCACCCATGGAGCAAACGCCAGCGCAACCACGAGCGAGCCCAGAAACCCCGCTACCGTTCCTTCCCAGGTTTTGTTGGGGCTGAGCTTCGGCGCAAGCGCATTTTTGCCGATAGAGCGCCCCACGAAATAGGCAGCCGTATCGCTCACCCAAATAATGACCATGGCAAATAGCAACAGCGCGGGCCCCTGTGCTCCTGCGCCATGGAGGGGGATGGCAAAGGAGAGCGGGAATGCAATCAGGATGAGACCGCTGGCGCTGATTCCGGCAGAAGGCAGCCCTTCCACCATGGGGCGCTTGGTGAAAAGCGTAAGGGTTGCGATTCCCAAGACAAACAAGAAAAATGCCGCATCCAGCGACGGCGGTCCTCCACCAAGCCGTCTTTCCAGAGCGACCAATCCTATAGCGTAACCATGCTCAGCCCTTCCTCGCCATTGCGAATAAATGAGTACAAGCGCGCAGGTGGCAGTCCAGAAGCGGTAGGCGCGATGTCCGATGGCCTCTCCCAGTGCGAAGTATTCAAAGAGAGCGAGCAGTATGACCAGCGCGACGGCAATGGACACCATCGCCGTGGAACCCCACAACACCAGGCTCACAGCAAGCGGAATCAGCACCACGGCTGTCGCCACACGTTTCCAGGTCATGGAAAAGGAATCCCCTGAGAATTCGCAGGCCCCATCTCATCACATTAAACGCAAAAAATCACGCACGAGAACTTTGATCGATGCTGTGAACAGTCCTTTTTCTGTCATCCCGAGCGAAGCGACCGAAGGTTCCGACTCTGTCGGAAGGGATCCGCTTTTTACGACATTTACATACGCCACACATGCTGGGTTGCAGGGCGAGAGTTACTTCTCGGATAATTGGAGACTTTTGTCTCAATCGATGCCAACTTAGCGGGAGCTAACCCCTGAGTTCGGGTTGAGAATCCCTTTTTAAAGGAGAGAGCCGCCGTGAGAAACAAATACCAGAGGAAAGGCCGCAAGTCCAATCACAAGTTCGAGATCGTCCGAGGGCAAGAGTTGATGGTGCGGGTGCCGTTGCCGATAGCCGAGGTGTGGGTAGAGATGCAAGCGCAGGTGGAAGAGCTGACCGGGCAAGCCGGGCTGCAGATCCTGCGCGCCATCCTGGAAAACGAAGTCACGCGCCGGGTAGGACCACCTCATCGGCCGAATCCGAGCGCCGGCTGCGTGCGCTGGGGAAAGCAACCGGGCTATGTAGTTTTTGGTGGACAGAAAATCCCGCTAGAAGGGCCGCGGGTACGAACGCGGGAAGGCCAGGAAGTGGAGTTGGAGAGCTACGGTCAGTTGCAGCAAGACGGAAAGCTGCAACGAGCGGTGCAAGAGCGCATGGTAGCCGGACTGTCCACGCGGAACTATCGGCGAGCGGTGGAGAGTGTTCTGGAAGGCTACGGGATCGAGAAAAGCAGCGTGAGTCGGGCAATTCGTTGCCGCCAGCAGCAATCAGCTGCGGGCACTGTGCGAGCGACGGTTGGAGGATCGATCCACTTGTTCGTGAGCGAGGACCGAAGTGGACGATCTACTCAAAATGATCGACAGCCGCAAGCTCCAGTTTAAGGTGTTCACTTTGGAGCATGCGTTCCGGAGCTGGAAGTGGGATGCGAACGCGGCCAAACAAAAACACAGTCGCCGCGATTGAGGATTGACGATTGACGAAGACTAAGAGTGTAACGGGCGAGGGTTCAGTTCCCGCCGACGCTACAGCCTTGGCCGATCAACCTCGACAGCGATGAAGTGGATATCTCATTATTTATACTATTGACAATAAAGGAAAAGAGGATCGTAGTCTGTCGCAATAAGCGGGATGCGCCGTGACCACTCACGACGCTCCCGCCAAAATTGCCTGAAAGGAGCTACATCCAATGATTCGTTACCTAGTCCGTTGCCTTCCTATGCTAGTTTTTCTACCTATAGCCCTTGCGCAAAATTCCCCACCCGGAGGTCCAGCAATGACAACGCCGCGATACAGGGTCCACGCCGAGGTGGAAGAAAAAGCCCGCCTTCTTCAAGATAACAATCAAGATACATACCGCGCACTCGCTGACGAGATTTTCAAAGCGCCTCGCGGATTTGAAATCTTGGCCGTTGCTCACGGAATTGGGCCGACAGAGATTCCTCCATCTATCGACTATGTAATCAAGGACCGCTTGTCATGGGCAGAAATGCAATATCGCCGAGGACTGGGCAAGGGCGTAACGGAACAAAGCATCGTGAACTTCACGAACCTGCTAGTCGAGAAATTCGGCCTACCCGACTATGTACGAACAAGCCCAAGGCAGGTCCGATTCATGCGAATGTTCTTGATGTTGCACAATCCCATCTTCATGGGGCAGGGCGCGGTGCGACCCGATATACAGGTCGGGGAGTCGATAAATGAGGAGATGTCTCCCCTTCAGGCTGTGCATGTACTGTTGGAAGTACTGGGACACAAGTTCTTCGACGCTGATTTCCAGTTGACCCCGGAAGCATGGGACCGGGAGCAGGCTTCTAGAGCAACACACACCAGAGCAACACAGACTACCGGGACGGACACCAAGACGACACATCAACTAGTAGTTTCAATAAACCCCAAGCAAAGCGAGATTAGGTCTGCGCTGGTCCGACAAGTAAATTCAATGAATCCTGCCGAAGCCCTCTCGCTAATTGACAAGGCGCTTGAAGTGCTTGGAATAGAAAAGTGAGGCATCCAATGAAAATGAGAAGCATGATGACATTCCTCTTCTTGGCCCTGTCATGTTCCAGTTGCGATGACACCAAGAACTTGCCGCCTACTACCCCAGGCGGGGGTTTCTATGTTCAGACAGTTGGACAAGATAACAGCAATGGAATTGGAACGCCTTTTGCGGCACAGTTCATAGACATAAAAGGAGTCTGGGACCATGACAACGCTTCTTGCCTTGGCGTTCCCGTGGGCGATGCCTCGACATGGACTTTAAATTCCGGTGGTGGGGCGTTGATCCAGGTCACGAACGGACGTATATGTGCGTATTGGAATTTCACTTGGCAGACGCCAAGCCCTTGGGCAGGGTGTGCGACTTTGCCCGCGCAAAATGGATACGTCCCAATAGGCCCTCCCTATACGACCCTGATGGTATTTACCTGCATACTGTACAGCACCGGCCCCATCATCGCGGACGCACAAGGTATGCAATTTTCACCGTCCCCTACGTTCACGGATGTTACATGAGGCACCATGACGGCACTCGGAACGGGATTCAGCAGCGCAAATGGAATGCCGTTATTTCAATACTTTGACCTGAATGGGACGCTTATTGCGCAGACAAACGCGACGTCCGTAGCTGCTGATGGGAATTCGGCTGCTGGCCCTGTTCCTTCGAACATTGGCTCGGTGCCGCCCGGGTTCTATTTGGGCCGGGTTAGTAACGCGGCCCCCGGAGGATCATATACTTATCTAAATAGCGGCAGCGTGATCGTGGCAAATGGTGGAGTCACGATTAACGGCGCTGAGAACAGCAAAAAAGGAGACTGTGCGCAATATAACCTAAAAACAGGCGATTGCATCAAGTGGGATCGCATCTACGACACGGGTACGGTATCCATCACCATAAACGGAGTTACATCGTCTGTTTCCTACGGCCAAAACGACACTCCGTCTACGCTTGTCACAGCCCTAGCGAATGCAATCAATGCAAACACCAGCGTCAACACACTTGTCTTTGCGACAGCCTGGAATACGAAAGTGCTCATAAACGTTAAGCAGTCCGGGTCGCACTATCCGCTATCCGCCACAGCAACTTCAAGTGACACAAGAGACTTTCCAAATGGTTCTTTCTCTACGGCCTCATCTGGCTCGGCGCTTTGAAAATCTGAAGGTGCTGGAAAGGGAGGGGATTTGGTTCGTCCCCCTCCCCATTCTGCCTGAAGATTTCTTATGTGGATTCGCCAAAGGAATGCTGCTCGATGTGGAAGTCAGTCGCGTCGGAAATTCCTCGGTGAAGGAGGATAGATGAGCGATGTGCCGGAGCTTTGGAGCGCACCGGGCGATGAGGTCGCGGCTGTGAATCCCGACGACCTCCGAAATGGTATGGGCAATGGTGCGTGGCGTTCAGGCGCGAGCAGGAGATCAGCCGCTGCGCTGGACCGCCACAGGACTCCTGGAAGCAGAGAAGAAGTTCCGACGCATCAAAGGCTATCAAGAAATCCTGTTGCTGAAGGAACGCCTGAATCCGTCGCGCATTCAGCAGAAGGAGGTCCGGACAGTAGAAGTCGCTTGAACTTGGTTTCAGGTAGGCTTACAGTGCCGAGCGTCGAGAGTCGCTGCAATCAACTAAAACTCGGACATCCTCAAAACGAAGAGTTCAATACCACAACCTACGGGCTAACTCCGGGATAATCGGAAACTGACCGCTATTCAAGTTTTCCTTGACTTTTGTGACCCCTTCGGCAAAATACAGCTTATCGAAAACTATATGTGGAGTGCGGGAGCCTGCTCCCGCTTTTCTTTGGTAGGCCGCGTTTTCAGCTCTTTCTGAACAATCAAAAACATACCCTTTAGAATCAAGCATTTGCGAAATGCAAATTCTGTAAGTCTTTTCTTTTGATATTCATGCAAATTGGTGGGGGGGGTGGGGGTGCAATTTCACGTCGGCTCTCTGCTCCACTCTCCTCGAGCCGCTTTTTCAGCTCTTTCTGAACAATCAAAAACATACCCTTTAGAATCAAGCATTTGCGAAATGCAAATTCTGTAAGTCTTTTCTTTTGATATTCATGCAAATTGGTGGGGGGGGGTGGGGGTGCAATTTCACGTCGGCTCTCTGCTCCACTCTCCTCGAGCCGCTTTTTTCATCTAAGTCTTTTGATTTGATATTCTTGCACACTCTTTTGCAAGCAACTCTTTTATTTTTATAGAATTGCGCACTCTTTGACAAAAACACCCCGGGTGGGTATCCCCTGCTATAGGAAGAAGAATTAAGTCGGAACTAATGCCCTGCGGCCCGCGCTGGATTCTCGTCGGAAGGCTCGCCTTCTCGGATCCCTCCATAACGGCGTTCGCGCTTTTGAAATTCCACCAGCGCTTCCAGCAGGCGCGCCCGATTGAAATCCGGCCACAGCGTTTCCGTCACGAAAATCTCCGCGTAGGCAATCTGCCAAAGCAGGAAATTGCTCACGCGCATTTCCCCGCTTGTGCGGATCAGCAGGTCGGGGTCCGGCAATCCGTCCGTGTACAAGTGCCGCGAGAGCTGTTCTTCGGTGACTTGTGAGGATGCTCCATTCCCATTGCGCTCCGCGAGGATGGAGTTCATGGCGTCCACAATTTCCGCGCGCCCGCCATAATTCAGCGCCACGCACAGGACCATGCCTTTGTTCCCCGCGGTTTTCTCCATGGCTTCGCGCACGTCCTTTTGGACGCCGGCGGGTAGTTCATCCATCCTGCCGAGAAAGCGCATGCGAATGTCATTCTTCTGAATGAGTGGCATCTCCTTCCGGAGGTACTCCCGCAAGAGTTGCATCAGGAAGTCGATTTCCGTTTTCGGGCGGCGCCAGTTCTCCACCGAGAACGCGTACAGTGTCAGCGCCTCGATTTTCAGCCGGGCGCACGTTTCGATGGTCGTGCGCGCCGATTGCGTTCCGGAACGATGCCCCGCAATTCTTGGCAGATGCCGTTTCTGCGCCCAGCGCCCGTTCCCGTCCATGATGACGGCGACGTGCCTCGGCAGCCTTGTCAGATCCAGCTTTTGGAGAAGCCAGGCCTCCTCCGAAGTTACTGGACCTAGCGACTCGGGGGCGGGAACTTGCAGCGTTTTATAGGCTTTTGTCTGCGCCACGATGCTTTCGATGACTTTCCTGGAAATCCTCTTTACGCCGCAAAGTTACCATACGCCGCAAAGGAAGCGCAATCAAATAGCAACGGGCGGTTCTAGGAAGAAACCACTGACGCTGCTTCCGCGTCGGCTTCAGTGAAACAACTCGTGCAGAGTCGTATAGGCCACAACAAAGGTCAGTACGATCATCGCCGCGGTGGAAATCCACGCCACCCAGTTGAAACCGCGTGAATTGATCTTATCTCCCATCAGGTCGCGCCGGTTGACCAGAATCAGGATGAAAATCAGAACGACCGGCAGCAGAAATCCGTTCAGGACCTGCGACCACAGGAGGATGATCTTGGCGTATCGGCCGAAAAACAGCACTAAACCCGCACCCAGAACGATGAGCGCCGTGTACAAAGCGTAGAAAATCTTTGCCTCGCCGAATTTCCTGTCGATCCCCGACTCAAAACCCAGCGCCTCGCAAATCACGTAGGCCGTCGAGAGTGGCAGGATGGAAGCCGCAAAAATCGAGGCATTCAAAAGGCCAATCGCGAACAGCGCGCTGGCCCAGACGCCCGCCAGCGGTTTCAGCGCGATTGCCGCCGTCCCGGCATTATCAACGTAATGTATTCCCTTGACGTAAAGCGTTGCGGCGGTGCAGACGATGATGAAGAACACGATCACCATGCAACTGATGCTTCCCACGAGAACGTCATTCCGGGTATGTGCGTACTGCCGGGGTCCGATGCGCTTCTCCACAACTGCAGCCTGCAGGTAAAAATGCTGCCACGGCGCAATGGTCGTTCCCACCAAACCCGCCAGGATCACCGCGTAGCTGGCATTGAAGGGCGGTACTTGCACGAACGGCCTGATGTTCGGAACAAACCGAATCAGATGAGGGGGAAGCAGATGCAGCAGGGCGATCAGCCATTCGGGTTTCGCAAGGAATGCGGAGATCACGTACGAAAAATACACCAGGCAAATCGCTAAGAAAATTCTCTCGACCCATTTTGCCGTTCCCAATACGACGAGAACCCACACCAGCACGGCGGCCAGCGGCACGGAGATGTACCTGTTGATTCTAAAAACATCCGTGGCCCAAAACACGCCCGTAAATTCCGCCATGACGTTGCCGAGATTCACCACGAGAACGGCAGCCATTAAAAAGAACGTCACACGAAAGCCGAATTCTTCCCGGATCAAGTCGGATAAGCCTTTGCCGCTGAATGCCCCCAAGCGCGAACACATTTCCAGGGAGATATAGAGCACCACAGTCATCGGAATCAGCGTCCATAGAACGGTATTGCCGAATTGCGCCCCCGATTGCGCGTAGGTGTAGATCCCCCCCGCGTCGTTGTCCACGTTGGAGACGATGAGGCCGGGACCCACGATCGCGAAAAACAATGCAATGCGCCTGCGAATCGGGCGCGCTGCCGCGCGCACCCGCCCTACCCTCTCGCTCCACCCCGCCCACTGGGCCGCAATGTTTGTCCGGTTCAACATCTCATTCTTTGCCGTTTGAACCGCTACTTCACCAGTCGCGAGACCACGTCGTCAACCGCAATCGCCCCGATCGGCCGGTTATCCCTATCCACCACCGTCAACATCCGCAAGTTATATTTATCAAACAGTTCGAACACTTCCTTCTCGTTTGCTTCCGGGGGCAGGGTCACAAGTGGTTCCATCTTCAATGCTGCCAGGCGCTCCTCTGGCGCCGCCAAAAGTAACCGGGCCACTGGAACCGCGCCGGAATACTGCGCGTCGCTATCGATCAATACGATCGCGTCCAACTGGTCGAAGTTCAGATCCTGCTTGCGCAACCATTCGAGAACCTCTTCCCGCGTGGAGTTCTCGCCCACGAACACAAATTCCGTGTTCATCATGCCGCCCGCCGCGGCCGGGTCAAACTCCAGCAACTCGCGAACCTCCTCCGCTTCGTGGCCAGGCATTTCATCCAGCAGTTCTTCGGAGGTCTCCTTGGACAAGTCGGCCAACAAGTCGGCGGCGGCATCCGGGGCCATTTCCTCGAGGATGTTGGCCGCTTTCTCCGGATCGAGGTTTTCGACGATCCGTGTCGTAAGTCTCGCATCCAATTCAGCCAAAACGGCGGCCGCCGTCTCCTCATCGAGAGAGGCGATGATGCTCTGGCGTTCCGACGCCGAAAGCTCTTCCATGATGTCGGCCAAGTCCGCCGGGTGCAGGTCTTCCAGCTTTTCGTGCGTGATGCGCAATTTCACACGGCGTAACGGGTCGGGTTCGATCAAGTTCACAAATTCCCAGCGTATCCCGCTGTGGGGAAGTTTGCTTTGCAGTTTGCGCACCACCTTTGAGGGAACCACACCTTGCAGGAGGCGCCGCACCGCACCCGGCAGCCCCACATCCACCTGCGTCAACCGCAGTTCCACACTGCCGTTCATGCGCTGCTCGGCTAGATCCAGGTCGTTTACGCGCACCACTTTTCGCCCTCGCGTGTCGATGATCTGTTGGTCCAGCAGGTCCTTCTGTACCGCCAGCAACGATTCGTTGGGCTGGTAGAGTTCCAGTGCCCGCTCACTGACGTTTAACTCCACCCTTCCGGCAGTCACCGAAGAGACTTGATCGTGTCTGGCAATCAGTGGTTGAAAATGGCCGCGCGACAACAAAAAATGCGACACGCGATTGGGCGCCTGCGCAGGCTCGATAAAAAACTCGCGCACGCGCCCCACATAATTGCCCTTCGCGTCGTATGTCTTTGCCCCCATTAATTCCGTGGCGTACAGTTCCATATGCCTTCCTCCTGACCTGCCGCAGGATCGCCCCCTGAGCTGTGCCGATCTCCTTTGGGCAACAAAAAACCCGCGCACCGAAGAACCTCGGCCGCGGGCAAGTGCCTGACAGGAATGGACTTACCTTTAGCCGCCCGTGAACCCTCCCCGCCCAACCGTTCGCGCTGTCGCTTGCGCCTGGCATGGCTTCATCGGAGCACTCAACCCGCTCGCCAGCTCCGCGCCGCAGTGCGTCCCGCAGTTTCTAGGGCCAGGCTCGAGTTCGTTGCTCGCGCTCATCGAAAGGGGGTCCCTCTTCACCGTCAACCCCGCCTTACCCGGAGTCACAAATGCATTGATAAGCTCCTCGCTTAGCGTTGTCAAGAAAAAGAATGCCTTTCGGTAAAGATTTTTTCGAAGAATTTCAGGCCGCCGGTGTTTCGCGTCCAGCAAAGAGCATATGACGGGGCTGTTCCCCCCTGCGGCGGCAGTCTTCTATGTACAGGACGAGATAGTTCTTCAAAACATAATCGCGTTTCGAGTAGCCCAACTCATGGGCTGCCCGGTCGATCGCCCCCGCGGGGCCTTCCAGTTCCACAAACGTACCAATCGGTGTCTCGTCCAGCTCGATGAGGAGCCCCCGCGCCCAAGCTTTCTTAGCCGGAAGCTGAAACGTTGTGCGGTACTTCTCATAGCGGAACCAGCCGCTCATCCCCAGCCCTTCGAAGATCTCCGTCAGCTTCGCGGTCTCTGCTACCTCTACTTCGATTTCCTCGCGCACTTTGTGGAAGCCATGCGGTGACTCCCCGGCATCGAGGGACGCTGGCCGCGCGATGGGGCGTTTGAAGGTAACCACCACTCGCTGCCTCCGTTTCCCGTCTCTCGATCTTCTGCGAACTTCAAGGGTCTCGGTGCGAATTCGCAACAATTGCCCATGTTTCGCCAGGCCCCCCTGCGGGGTGTCAAAGATGACGTTTTCCTCATGGACGCGGCTCGTTCCGGCACCGACGGGGTGCGCTCCGAGCTTCTTCAAAACGCGGCGAAATGCCTTTACATCGTTGATTTTCAGCTTGATTTCCGTCTCACGTGCCACGCTTTCCTCTCGTTGGGAGCGATCGGTTTTTCCTGCTTCCACTTTAGTCTAGTATAGCGGACCCAGTCGAATACCCGTTCTGCTGGCCCAGCTCAACACTCGGGAATGAGCAGCGAAGAAAGGAATGCACCCTGTTGCGCTCCTCGTTCCCACAGCGCAGAATATTCGCTCACGGTTGCAGGATTTCCCGTTCGGTTCTTTCCGGACAAAACACTGACCGCTAACGACTGAAAACTCCAGAATGAGCGAGCCAACTACACCGCTGATGCAGCAGTATCACGCCATCAAGGCGCGCTACCCGCACGCCCTGCTGCTCTTCCGTCTCGGCGATTTCTACGAACTCTTCTATGAAGATGCCATGATCGCCTCGCGGGAACTGCAAATCACCCTGACTTCCCGCAATCGCGAAAAAGGCCAGCCCATTCCCATGTGCGGCGTGCCGTATCACGCCGCCGAATCCTACATCGCGCGGTTGATCCGCGCCGGTTTCAAAATCGCTATCTGCGATCAGATGGAGCAGCCCGGCCCAGGCAAAAAACTCGTTCGCCGGGAAGTAGTTCGCGTCATCACGCCCGGCACGGCAACGGACGTCGGGGTGCTCGATGTCCGCGAAAACAATTTCCTGGCCTCCGTTGCGCGGCACCCTTCCGGTTCTCCGATCGGCCTCGCTTTCGTCGATCTTTCCACCGGCGAATTCCAGGCCACCGAATTTTCCGGCACCCGAGCCGACGAAGCTCTCCGCGACGAACTCCAACTGCTCCACCCGCGCGAAACGCTTCTCCCCCGCCCGCAACAGCTCTTCGAAACCGCGAAGACTTCCTTCCTCGAAGGTGCAGGCGGGGTCGAGTCCCGCCTCGAGGATTGGACTTTCCAGCGCGACTATGCCGAACGCATTCTCCGGGAGCAATTTGGCGTCGCCGAACTCACCGGCTTTGGCCTCGATGATCATTCACAGGCCCTCTCCGCAGCGGGCGCGATCATCCATTATTTGCGGGAAAACGCCGCTCGTGGCGACCGCGCCGCGGCCGGCAGCGAATTCGTCGGAGCAACCAGCGTGGAAGCCCTGCGGCACCTCGATCGCGTCCGCTATTACGAACATCACGACACGCTCGTCCTCGATCCCGTCTCCGTGCGCAATCTCGAGTTGCTGACACCCATTTTTTTCGAAGAGACTGGCCGTTCTTCCGGTCCGACGACCCTGATTGCCGCGCTGGATGGTACGGTCACCGGAATGGGAGCGCGCCTGCTGCGGTCCTGGCTCCTCCGCCCACTCATTGACTGCGAAGCCATCAATGCCCGCCTCGCCGCGGTTACTCACCTGGTTCAGCAGACGGTCGTGCGCGGCGAAATTCGCAAGGAACTCCGAGGCATCCTGGACCTCGAGCGGCTCACGAGCCGCATCACGTTGGGTCTAGCGACGCCACGCGAACTCGTGGCCTTGCGCAAATCGCTTGGCCAACTCCCGGTATTGAAAAACTTCGTAACGCCTCCCCCCATCGGCGGCAGCGAGTTGCTTCGCCGACTTCATGAGGAAATTGACGAACTTGCCGATGTCCGAGACCGCCTGGAGCGCGCCATTTCCGACGAACCGCCCGCCCTGGTCACCGAACCGGGAATCATCCGGACCGGCTACCACGCCGAGCTTGACGAGCATCGCAATCTGAGCCAACACAGCAAGCAGATCATCGCGGCCATGGAAGAGCGCGAACGCAAACGCACCAGCATCGGCTCGCTCAAGATTCGCTTCAATCAGGTTTTTGGCTACTACATCGAAATCTCGAAGCCGAATCTCCATCTGGCCCCCGCCGATTACGAGCGAAAACAGACCCTCGTCAACGCCGAACGGTTCACTTCCACGGAATTGAAGGAATACGAGCGCAAAATCCTTGCCGCCGACGAGCGCATCCTGGAAATCGAGCGCCAGGTCTTCATTGACGTCCGCGCCTCCGTCGCCGCCAAGGCTGCGCGCTTGCGCCGCACCGCTTCAGCCGTTGCCCAGCTCGACGTGCTCACGGCTTTCGCAAAGCTCGCCGCCGATCGCGGTTATTCCTGCCCTGAATTCAACACCGCCGGCGAACTCCTCATCATCGGTGGCCGCCATCCCGTCATTGAAGAACTCCTCCGCCAGAAAGGCGAACGCTTTGTCCCTAACGATCTTTGCTTCGAGCCGGGCCGGCAGCAGCTTCTGCTCATCACCGGTCCGAATATGGGCGGAAAATCCACGTATCTTCGCCAGGCTGCGCTGATTATCCTCATGGCACAGATGGGCTCCTTCGTTCCCGCGCGCCAGGCCAAACTGCCCATCACCGACCGCATCTTCACCCGCATCGGCGCCAGCGACAATCTTGCCCGCGGCCGCTCCACTTTTCTTGTCGAGATGAGCGAGGTCGCCACCATCCTCAATCACGCCACACCCTCCAGCCTCGTACTCCTCGATGAAGTCGGCCGCGGCACCGCCACCTTCGATGGTCTCTCCATCGCGTGGGCCGTCGTCGAGCATCTTCAGAGGCACACGCGCTCGCGCACCCTTTTCGCCACGCACTATCACGAACTCACAGAACTTGCCGACCTCCTTCCGGGCGTGAAAAATGTTCATGTCTCGGTGAAAGAGACGCCCAGCGAAATCATTTTCCTGCGCCACGTCGAGCCGGGGAGTGCCGACAAGAGCTACGGCATCGAAGTCGCCCGCCTCGCTGGTCTTCCTCGCAGCGTCATTGAACGCGCCCGCGAAGTTTTGAAGAAACACGAGCAGAGTGAACACGAGCTCAGCGAAACGCTCTCCCCCGGTGCCGCTGATCCCGCGCATGCGAACGGCCATCAGCAGGTGCTTTTCACCGCTCTCGATCGCGAGGTCCTCGAAAAGCTCCGCGGCGCCGATCTCGACGAGTTGAAGCCCCTGGACGCGCTCAATCTGCTCGCCGAATTAAAGAAACAAATCTCGTGATTTCTCCGTGTCCTCTGCGCTCCTCAGTTTCCTTTGTGTTCACTCTTAATCCGCTTCTGCTCTGTGCCCTCTGTGTTCTCTGCGCCCTCTGTGTTTAAATCTTTTCGCTCCTATATGAAATCGAAGCCCATGCTCGTCCTCGGTATGATGTCCGGCACATCCGCCGACGGGATCGACGTTGCCCTCGCCCGCATCTCCGGCGCGCCGCCAAATCTCAATGCAAAGCTCCTCGACCACGCTTCCAGTAAATTCCCTTCCCCCGTGCGAAAAGAAATCCTTCGCGTGGCGGAGCAACAGCCCATCTCGGCGGGTGAACTCAGTCAATTAAATTTTCGTTTGGGAGAACTCTTTGGCGATGCTGCGCTGGCTGCTTGCCGCCGTTTCAAGGTTTCACCGCGGCGAATTGCGCTTATCGGCAGCCACGGCCAGACAATTTTCCATCAGGGCCGCGCAACTTCTTATCTTGGTTCGCCAACAGCCTCCACCCTGCAAATCGGCGAACCCTCTATCATCGCCGCCCGCACCGGCATCACCACCATCGGCGATTTTCGCCCCGCGGATATGGCGCTCGGCGGGCAAGGCGCGCCGCTCGTTCCTTACGCTGACTATCTTCTCTACCGCCATCCAAAGCTCGGTCGTGTGTCTCTGAATCTGGGCGGCATCGCCAACATCACCGTCATTCCCGCCGACGCGCGCCCCGATCAAGTCTTTGCCTTCGACACCGGCCCAGGCAACATGCTTATCGACGCCCTCATCCAACATTTCACCCGCGGCCGTCAGCAGTTTGACAAGGATGCGCAGTTGGCGCGAAGTGGGTACCTCAGCAGGCCCCTCCTGAAAGCACTTCTGCAAGATCCGTACCTCAAGCTCAAGCCGCCGAAGTCGACTGGCCGCGAATATTTCGGCACTCCTTATGTCAAGAAGCTCCTGGCGCTCGCCAACCGTTACAAAGTCAAACCGAATGATCTAATCCGGACCGTCACCACCTTCACTGCGGTCTCCGTCGCAGACGCCTTGCACACTTTCGTCCTACCCAAACACGAGATTCACGAGATTATTGTTTCTGGCGGGGGCGCTGAAAATCCCTTGCTATTCGAAGCACTACACTTAGCTACGCTAGGGCCACCACGTAAGGTGTATTCGGGCTCGTTCCCCAGAAGACTTGTCATAGAGATGAGGCTCCCTGATCCTGGCCGGAAGGCAGCACCACGCCCCAAAGATGTTTCCTTCTTAACGATTCTGCGTTCCTCTGACTTCGGAATCCCCGTCGAGGCTAAGGAAGCGCTGGCGTTCGCACTGCTTGCCTATGAGACGTTTCATCAACGTTCCTCCAACATTCCTTCAGCCACGGGTGCGCGCGGCCCCGCCATCCTCGGTAAAGTCTCCTATGCGCCGCCTCGCTAAATCACCCGAAAGCCTGTCATTTCGAGCGCAGCGAGAAATCTCTCTTTCTTATTCTTCTCTGTGCTCTTTGTGCTCTGGCCTCCGTGCCCCCTGTGCCGAATGTTTTTCTTTTCTTCATCCTGAACGCATCCGATGAGGACGCGTGAAGGATCTCAACTGATGCGTTGGGCTCAGCGACGAATAGGGACGCTCAATTGTAGGGGCGCGCTTTAGCGCGTCCTCCCGGCCCTCTAGATTGTCATTCCGAGCGTAGCGAGGAATCCTGGCTTGCTTTCACCGTTATCGAGCCCGCAGAGAGCATCGCTGGGCTCTATCTCGAAACTCTTTCACGGATCACCGGGCACCAGTCACCGGTCACCAATCCTTCTTACTTCTCCTTCATCGCCTTCTCAATCTCCCGGACCGGAATCGCACCCTCCCGCCCGATTCTCCAGGCGTCGCCGTTTAGTTCCACGATCGTGGACGGCAGCGTCGCTCCTGTCTCTCCCGCATCCAGAACCAGCGGCAGCCGCGAACCCAGTTGCTTCATCACCTGCGCCGCACTCGCGCAGGAAGAAAAACCGGAGATGTTGGCGCTCGTCCCCGTCACCGGCCCCTCGAATTCATCGATCAGGCGCTTCACCACTTCGCTGCGCGGCCAGCGCAGCGCTACGCGCCCCGTTCCAGCAGTTAATTTTAGTGGTATCCGGTGCGCAGCGTTCACCACCAGCGTCAGCGCTCCCGGCCAAAACGCTTGCGCCAGCCGCATAAAACTTCCTGGCGTTCCGCGCGAAAGCGTCAGTGCCTGTTCGATCGAAGTCACCAAAATCGGAAGCGCACGCGCCTCGGGGCGTCCCTTCACGCGATAAATCTCATCCACCGCGGCAAGATTGAACGGGTCCGCCGCCAGTCCATAAAACGTGTCCGTAGGTATCGCGATCACACTTCCGCGTGAAAGAAAGTCCGCCGCATACCGCAGTGCTTCCGCTTCTGGGTTGATGGGATTGACGCGCAGCAGTTCAGCCGGCAATTTTTTGGCCTTTGGCGAAGACGTAGTGCCACCTTGCAGCGCTCCGCCCGCGCTGCCCGTATTGGGGCGACGCTACCATACCCCTGATATGCACGCAATATCATCTCTGGAGGCCATATATGTTTTATTGATTCAGATGGCGGGACTGCCTTCAGATTAGCTGATTCGCGAGGAAATTTGCTAACCTCCAAGCTATGGCCACTCCCGGCAAAGCCGCTCGCAATGCGCGACCAGCGAACGATTCGGCGCTTCTCACCAGCCGCGACAACCGCTGGCTCAAGGAGTTCCGCCTGGCTCTGCGCGGTGGTTTGCCCACGGAAAACGGCTTCGTTGGTGTCGAGGGAGCCCGCCTTGTCGAAGAAGCGCTGCGTTCTGGCTGCCCGATTCAGGCGGTGCTTTTTAGCGAATCCGGCCAGCGCTACCGCGAACGCCTCGCTCCTTTGATCGACCGTCCGGAGATGGGCTTCCCCACGCTGCTCACCAACGACCGCCTCTTCGAAGGCGTTGCCGACACGGAGCACCCGCAAGGTGTCGCGGCCCTCGTCAAACCGCGCGAAACTTCTTTCGACGATCTCGTCCACACTCCCGCTTCCGCCTGCGCTCTCCTTCTCGTCGTTCTCGCCGGTGTGCAGGACCCCGGCAACGTCGGAACCATCCTCCGCACCGCTGCCGCTTTTGGCGCAACCGGCGCGGTCACCGCCGCCTCCGGCATTAGCGGCACCGCGAGCCCCTATTCTCCGAAAGCTCTGCGCGCCTCCGCTGGTGCCGCTCTCCACCTCCCGATCCTCCCCGGAATGTCGCTGCCCATTCTCCTGACGCAATTCAAAATTGCTGGCATTCACACGCTCGCCTCGAGCGCCCACGAAAAAGCCGGCTCTCTTCCACCCAATGTAGGGGCGCGCTTCAGCGCGTCCCCTCCTGGCGATGCCGCACCTCCGCTCCTCGCCCCCTGGGAAGTCGATTGGTGCCAGCCCGTTGCGCTGCTGGTCGGCAACGAAGGCGCGGGCTTACCCGAAGAAATCGAGCGCAGCGCCGATGCCCGCATCCGCATTCCCCTAGCCGGCGGCGTCGAATCTCTCAACGCGGCCGCCGCCGCAGCGGTGGTTTTCTACGAAGCCGCCCGCCAAAGAGCCAAGCAAGGGAACGGGTGAAAGGATGGAAACTAAGGATGAGACCGGTCGCGCGTACCACAAAGCATAAAAAAGCCAGCTACATCTTATGCCTTGGCATCATCTCCATCTTCGGTGGACATATTCCCCGGGCATTAGGGCAACAGCCTCAGAAATCTAAGACGAGTAGTGCGTCTGAATCGGCCTTGGCCCGCAGAGAACTGAATTTGATTGGCGAAAAGATTGCCAAGGCTGTCTTGGACAAAGATATCCCTACCTTACTGAGCTATGACCGCGAGGACTTGCGCCCTGAAGATGAAGCCTCTCTGAAGGACACGAAGAGCAACCTATACTGCTTCCTATTCGATTCTTCCTGCATCCAAGACGGTAAATGGCGCTCGGTACACGACAAACTCTCGCAATCACGCCCGCCTGGAATTCACGTATTCTTAGCCAGGTCTCGTTACGACGGTCACCTGTATGGCACCTTGGTTTTCTATGATCGTGCAGCAATAACGAACAAAGACCTGACGTCGCCCGATTTTTTGTGCAAGGAGTCTCCGACGAGGATCGCGTCTTGGAAGTTTAAGCTGGAAGACGACAAATGGAAACCGGTGACGCCCATGTTCAACAATGAGACGGAGGGACTTTGCTCTTACTGACTACGGATCTTACGTTTTCTAGAAAGCATTAGCATCGTGAGCCTCTTCTCCAAACTACCCGCCTCCCCCGCGGACCCCGACGTGCCCCCCGCCAATCAGCCGCTCGCCGAGCGCATGCGTCCCCGTACGCTCGACGAATTCATCGGCCAGGAAAAACTGCTCGGTCCCGGCAAGCCGCTGCGCATGCAAATCGAGAGCGACAATACCGGCTCCATGCTCTTCTGGGGACCGCCGGGCTGCGGCAAAACCACGCTCGCGCGCGTTATCGCTCGCCTCACGCATGCTGACTTCGTTTCCTTCAGCGCCGTCCTCGCGGGCATCAAGGAAATCAAGGAAGTGATGGCCGCCGCGGAGTACAAATCTCGTTCCGGCTACCGCACCATTGTTTTCATCGACGAAGTCCACCGCTTCAACAAAGCCCAGCAGGACGCGTTTCTTCCCTACGTTGAAGCGGGCCACATCACTTTCATCGGCGCAACCACCGAGAATCCCTCCTTCGAAGTCATCTCCCCGCTGCTCTCCCGCACCAAGGTCTACGTCCTCGACCCCCTCACCACGCCGCAGATCGTCGAGCTTCTTCGCCGCGCTCTCGCTGACAAAGAACACGGCTTCGGCAACGATTCGATAGAAGTCTCGGACGACATTCTCTTTCGAACCGCTTCCTTCGCCAATGGTGATGCCCGCGCCGCTTACAACACGCTCGAGTTCGCTGCCGCCAGCGCTCGTTCGAACGAGGCTGGCGTGCGCGTGATCACTTCGCAACTCCTCGAAGACGTTTTGCAGCGCAAACTCCTCCGCTACGATAAAGCCGGCGAGGAGCACTACAATCTCATTTCCGCGCTACACAAATCCGTGCGCAACTCCGACCCGGACGCTGCTTTGTACTGGCTCGCGCGCATGATCGAATCCGGCGAAGATCCTCTCTACCTCGCCCGCCGCATGGTGCGCATGGCCAGCGAAGACATCGGCCTCGCGGAACCCAACGCTCTCGCGGTCACGTTGGCCGCCAAAGACACCTTCGATTTTCTTGGCGCGCCCGAAGGCCATCTGGCTCTCGCCCAAGCCGCCGTCTATCTGGCCCTCGCCCCCAAATCCAATGCCGTCTACACCGCCTACGGCACGGTCATCGACGACGTCCACAAAACCGAAGCCGATCCCGTGCCTCTCCATCTTCGCAACGCCGTCACCGGCCTCATGAAAAACATCGGCTACGGCCAAGGCTACAAATACGCCCACAATTTCGATGAAAAAGTCACCGACATGACGTGTCTCCCCGACAATCTCGCTGGCCGCACCTACTACAAGCCCACCGATCAGGGCTTCGAACAGCGCCTCCGCCTTCGCCTGGACGAAATCCGTAGCCTCAAGACAAGGAGTAGGCCTTCAAAATGATCTTTCAGACTCGACGCGAATTCGCGGCCTGCTTCTTACTCGCGTTGGCCGCTTTCTCTACAGTCTCGGATGGGGCTCCGCGTCGTCCCAAAATACTTGGAATCTCACATGTTCGAATCCTGGTCAGTGACTATTGTGAAGGAGTCGCATTTTACTCTAGGTTCGAAAATCAGCCTCGCCACTGCACTACAGGCGAAAAGCGCACGAGTGGCATCGCCTTCGCGAATTCTCACGGGTTTATCGGCCTGAACACAAGGTCTCCCTCAGACCAAGCAAACTTGCTCGCGGAGGTTGCTTTCTGGACGGACGATGCAACAGCACTGCGCCGGTATCTGATATCGCATGGCATTCCTGTGAGCGACGATAGAAAAACCGTTTTCAAAGTTCGCGACCCAGAAGGTCACCTCATCTCATTTTTTGAACGCAAGAAGTCGGCAACTAATATTCCGCACGGGAACCCGTCCGAACCTCGAATTATCCACGCTGGATTTGTCGTGCGCGACCGTGAAGCGATGGACAGGTTCTACAAAGATATTTTAGGCTTCCACGTGTACTGGCATGGCGGCATGAAGGACGACGAAACGGACTGGGTGGACATGCAGGTTCCTGACGGAACTGACTGGATCGAGTACATGCTCAACGTTTCGCCAAACGCCGACAAGAAAGAACTCGGCGTCATGAATCACATCGCGCTCGGTGTCCCGGACATCCACGCCGCCGAACAGCAACTCCTGAAGAACGGCGCGCACTTAACAGAAAAACCAGAAATCGGCCGCGATAGCAAATGGCAGCTCAATCTCTACGATCCCGACGACACCCGCGTCGAATTCATGGAATTCACTCCCGTTCAAAAACCCTGCTGTTCCGACTACACCGGGCCGCATCCCAAGCCATGACCTGCCCTTGCTCTCGCAGCCGCTTTCGGTGGCTCCGCAAATTCTGCTCGCTGCTTTGCGTTGTCCTCGGCTGCTGTTCTCTGCCATCCGCCCGCGCCCAAAATCTCGACAAGCCCCTCCAAACCATCGACGAAGAAATCACCGCCTTCGCCTTCGCTTCCGACGGCCGCATTGCCTACTCCGTCTATCGCCGTCTCAAAACCAAGCTCTACGAGCTCGAGCACGATGACATTTGGGTCCAGGACGCCAGCGGCAAGCGCCGCCGCCTCCTCGAAGGCCAAAAATTCACGCGCGGCAGCCAGCCTTTCAGCTATATGGTCGATGGATTCCGCTGGTCGCCCAACGGGCATTTCCTTCTCGTCCAGCTCCTCATCACCACCGTCCAGGACGACAGTGGCAAAGGCGAGGATTCTTTTCAAACGCTCCTCTTCGACGACTCGGGCCGCGAAGTCCGCATCGCCAAAGGCGACAACTTCATTCCCGGCGCCGCCAACGCCGCTTTCCTCCCCGACAACAACACCATCGTTTACCTCTCCGAAGCCGTGAAGTCTCTCCCGCTTTTCTCCTTAAAATCTACGCGCCTCTCCACCGGCTCGTTTCCTTCGCCGCACGAAGGCCGCACGTTTCGCGACGTCGCCTGGCTTCCCGGAATGAATTTCGCCGTCGCCGTCGAGCAGGATCGCTCGCTTTCCGGTCCGCCTCGCCTGCAATCGTTGGATGTTTTGAGTGATTCCGACAAGGAGCTCGCCACTCTCGACGGCTACGAAGGCGGCCTCAGCGTCTCTCCCGACCGCACCAAAGTCGCCTATTTCATCGACCGAGAAGTTCTCGAAATCCGCAGCCTCTCGAGCCCCAATCGCCTCGCGCGTGTTCGCGTCGGCCTCGGGATCCTTCGCTGGGCTCCCGACGAGTCCCGCATTTTTCTCAAACGCGCCCTCGAAAAAAAATCCGGCGATATCGTTTGGTTCAGTGTCCCTCCGCTCGCTCCCGTTTCATCCGGCCAGGAAATCCCCGTTTCCCAGCCTCTGCCCGTCCCCGTGCTTCACGGTCTCACCTTCCGCGAATTCGCCATCTCTCCTGACGGCCGTCTCCTCGCCGTCGTGGTCCCCGGCAAGCGCAGTCTCCTCGTCTTCCCTCTCCCCCTACGCTGACGTGGCGGCAATTCCCTCATTCCGAGCTATAGCTCAGGCCTTCAGGCCTGGGGAATCCCTCTTCACCTCTTCTCTGTGACCTCCGTGTTCTCTGCGAACTCTGTGTTAATCCTTTGTCTTTCACCGGGGACTCGCCCGGGAACACAAACGCCCGCGCAGCATCGCCACGCGGGCCTTCCATCTCGCGCTGTCCGGCAATCTACTTTCGCAGGCCTGCCGCTCTCTTTTTATGCTCAATCAACATGCACGCATCTTCCACCACGAACAGTCCCGCCGCCCTTGCCTGCTCCGCCGCGTCTTCATTCTCAATGCCCAGTTGCATCCACACTACTTTCGCGCCCACGTGAATCGCGCTTTCCACCACGGGCGGCACAAACTCCGCGCGCCGGAAAATATCCACAACGTCGATTCCTTCCGGCACGTCTTCCAGCCGCGCGTAGCTCTTCTCTCCCAGCACTTCTGTTTCATTCGGATTCACCGGAATGATACGGTACCCCGCGCCCTGCAAATATTCCGACACACCATGGCTCGGCCGCATCGGATTCGACGACAATCCGACCACCGCAATGGTCTTGAACTTGCTCAAGATTTCTGTAATGGGATCTGCGCTGCCCTTGGTGACAAATTCCGAGCCTTCGGGAAAAAGCACCCTCATCGCGGCGTCAGCTCAGGCTTGCCTTTGCGTTTCGCCAATACCCGGCCCAACGCTTCAAACAACTTGTCATTTTCCTGCGCCGTGCCCACGGAGATTCGAATCGCTTCCGGGAAGCCCATCCATCCCAGTGGCCGCACAATTACTCCCAGGTGCAGCAAATCGTCGCTTATCGCTTTCGCTCCCGGGCCCACGGGGAGGAACACAAAATTCGTCTCGCTCGGCACCGGCCGCAGGCCCAGCTTCGCCAACCCCTCGCACAACCGCTTCCGCTCGGCCGCGTTCGTTTCGATGCAGCGCCTGACGTGTTCTTTGTCGTCCAGGGACGCCAGCGCCGCCGCCTGCGCCACTCCGGACGTATTGAATGGCGTCTTCAATTTGTTCATGGCGGAAAGCAGCTCCGGCCGCCCGATGGCGTATCCGATGCGCAGGCCAGCCAATCCATACACTTTCGAAAACGTTCTCAGGATCAGCAGATTTTTTCTCCGGCGATAGGCTTCCACCGAATCTCTCAGCCCCATGCTCGCCGCGTAGTGGATGTACGCTTCATCCAGCACCACCAGCACGCCATCCGGAACGCTCTCGACGAATTCCCGGAATTCGTCTCCCGTGAAAGCCGTTCCCGTCGGATTGTTAGGGTTCGCCAGATAAATCACGCCGGTCCTCGGCGTGATCGCCTTCGCGATGGCCTGCAAATCAAACGCAAAACGAAGTTGCGGCACCAGCACCAGCTTCGCGCCGCTGGCGCGAATGGCAATTGAAAAAGGCGCGTAGCTCCCTTCCGATGTAATCCCTTCGAGCCCCTGTCGCAACAGCACCCGCGATGCCAGGTCGATCAGTTCGCTGGACCCCAGCGCCACAAAAATTTCCTCCGGCGAGACCCCGTGCATCGCCGCAACCTTTTCCCGCAGCCGCAGCGTTCCTCCGTCCGGATACCGGTGTGAATCCCCCAACACCGCTCGCGCGGCTTCCATCGCTTTTGGCGAAGGCCCCAGCGGATTCTCGTTCGAAGCCAGCTTCACCGCGTGAATCTTCAGCTCCCGCTCCACCTCTTCAATGGGCCTCCCGGGAACGTAAACGGGCAGCCCGCGCAGGTACTCCGGTATCAGCTCCTCAATCGTTTTCGTCATAGTCCCCAATCTCTTCTCTGCGCCCTCTGTGCTCTCTGTGTCCTCTGTGTTAATTCTTGATTTCTGTTCCTCCCGTATTCTCCCACCTTCAAACATTTTCCGCTCGTGGGAACGGGCGCGCTTGCTCCAGCCGTCAAGCCCATATTGGTTGCCTTAGTACGTACGTGTTGTAGGCGCGCGCTTTAGCGCGTCCCCGCCTTCTCATTGTACGGACGCGCTTTTCTTCCCTTACGCCCTTTGCCTCATTCTCCGTCTGCTGCTCGCTTCAACCCCTTCACTTCCCTCCCCGTCAACTCGCGAAATTTTCCCGGCTCCACATCCAGCACCAGCGGTCCTATTCTCACGCGCTTGATTTTCTCCACGCGATGCCCTACGCGCTCAAACATCCGCCGGATTTGCCGGTTCCGTCCTTCGATCAGAATCACCTCGTACCACGGATTCGCGCCATCTTCTGCCAACCGCATTTTCGCCGGAGAAGTCTTCACGCGCCGCCCGTCTTCCAGTTCAATTGAAATACCCGCTCGCAAACGCTCGATATCTTTCTCTTCGGGCTTTCCGCTGATCTTCACCAGATATGTCTTCGGCACATGCGAACCCGCTTTCATCAACTTGTGCGCCAGCGCGCCGTCATTCGTCAGAAAGAGCAATCCTTCGCTTGCATAATCCAGCCGCCCCACCGGGTAGACGCGCTCCCCGCGCTTGGGCAGCAAATCCATCACCGTCGGCCGTCCCTCCGGATCGCTGACCGTGGTCACATAACCTTTCGGCTTGTTCAGCACGAAATACACGAGCCGCTCCGGCCTCTTCAACGGCTTCCCATCCACGCAAATCACGTCCCGTTCCGGATCGGCCTTCGTACCCTGTTCCACGACTACTCTTCCGTTGAGCGTCACTCGCCCCGCCGCAATGATTTCTTCCGCCTTGCGCCGCGACGCAATACCGCGCGCCGCCATAATTTTCTGCAATCGTTCTGAAGCCATCACTCACCGGTTTCTCTTCTCTTTGCCCTCTGCGTTCTCTGTGACCTCTGTGTTAAATCTTTCCCTTCTGCCTTTTCGTTTCTTATTTCCTTACTTCGCCTCATCCTTTTCTGCAGCTCGGCCACCTCGGGCTCCCGCAAAAGCCGATACCTCCCGTCTGGCACTCCCTCCAGCGTTAGCGGCCCGAGCCCCACGCGCTTCAGTTTCTCTACCGGATGCTGCTCGCGAAACAAAACGTTCCTCATCTCTTCTTTCTTCGTATCCCGCATCTGCACTTCGTACCAGTAATTCGCCGCGCGTCTCCGGGTCGCGTCCGGCTGCCGCACTGTTTTCATCTTCATGCCAATCTCTTTTCCCAGTCGCTCCAGTTCCTCCAGCGTCAGCATGCCCTTCACTTTGATGAGGTACACCTGTTCCAGTTCGCTCCAGTGTTTCAGAATCTCCGCGGCCAAGTCGCCGTCATTCGTCAAAAACACCAGCCCCGACGCCGCATATTCCAAATTCCCGACCGGGTACACTCTTTCCGGAAAGCCGCGCAGGCAATTCTTCAGCGTCTTCCGCCCTTCCGGGTCCGCCATCGCCGATACCACTTCCGGCGGCTTGTGCAGCACCAAGTACACACGCCGCTCTTCCGCCTTCACCACGCGTCCCGCCGCTTCAATTCGGTCCCGCGCCGCATCCGCTTTCGTTCCCAGCTCCCGCACCACGCGCCCGTTCACGCGCACCTGCCCGCTCAAAATTAACTGCTCCGCGTGCCGCCGCGAAGCAATCCCCGCCCGCGCAATAATCTTCTGCAATCTCTCCTGCATTGTCTGGATTCGTCTTTCTGGAATATTCGTTCCGCAACGAACTTATTGTGTTTTATGCGCGATTTTATACAGCGTCATTCCGAACGAAGCAGGCCGACTTTTCTTTCGCTTTCGCTCGAAAGCGTCGGCCTGAGGATGTGAGGAATCTCTCCTCGATCTCCTCTGCTCTCTTTGGCCTCCGTGTTTGGCAGCGTCCCATACTAACCAAATTTGGCCTTTCTCTTCTCCGTGACCTCTGTGCGCCGACCTCTGTGATCTCTGTGTTAAATTTTCTTCTTCACTCTCCAACCGTCGCCGCCTTCTGCGAATCCTTGCTCTCCCCTTCCGGCATTCCCTCGTTATTTGCCGCCGTCTCTTCCAGCAATTCCTCGCGCGCCTCCATCTCCGCGCTCGCGCGATTCTCAACCGCGGGCGCACTGATGCTCGCTTCGCTTGTCAGACTCTCATCCGTCGGCGCCAATCCTTCATCGCTTCCGAGCGCTTCCCTTGCCAGCGCCTCAAACTCCTTCAAGCTCGGCAACTCCTCCAGGTCGCTCAAGCCAAATCGCAGCAAGAATTCCTTCGACGTTTTGTACAAAATCGGCCGCCCAATCACTTCTTTCCGCCCCGCCGTCGTGATCAAGCGCTTATCCAGCAGCGTGCTGATCACCCCCGCCGTATTCACGCCGCGAATCTCCGAAATCTCCGGCGACGTCACTGGCTGTTTGTAGGCAATCACCGCCAGCGTCTCCAGCGCTGGCATCGAGAGCCGCAGCGGCGGCCGCAAACTCTTGATGAACCGCCGCACCACGTCGTGTTGCTGCGGCTTCGTGTACATCTTGTACCCGCCTGCCACCGCGCGGATCTCGATTCCACGCTCTTCCGTGGCATAGCTCGCCACCAGCTCATCCAGCGACGCCTGCACCGCCAGTTTCTCCTCGCCCAGCGCCTTCGTCAGTTGCTCGATCGTCGCCGGCTCATCCGCCGCGTAAATAATCGCTTCCAACGCCGCTCTTCGTTCTTCATTCGTCATTCGTACTCTCTCTTCGCGGAAATTCCTGCCACCGTGTTTTCGTCAAGCCCTCAAGCACTCTGGGTTGCCGTGCTATCATTCCGAGCGTAGCGAGAAACCTGCTTTCCCTCTTTTGCCTTGCTCTTCTCTGCGCACTCTGTGCTCTCAGTGCCCTCTGTGTTAAATTCTTCGTCTTTTCCTTCAACCTTCAACTGTTGATCGAAGATCCCGACCCTATCGGGACTGTCACCTATTTGTATTCTTCATCGATCTGCTTGATCCCGCCACTCTCATCAAACATCACATCAAACGCCTTGCCCTTCTTCACCGAAATCTCTCCAAACTGCTTCTCCTGCACCAGCGCCACCGCTTGCAGCTTCACCATCTCCAACACCGCCAGGAACGCCACGATCATCGCGTGCCGCGAAGGGCAAGCCTCAAAAAACTGAATCAGGCTCACCACATTCTCCGCGCTCGCGATGATCTGCGCCCGCAACTGCGCGATCATTTGCGCCACGCTGAACAGTTCGTGTTGCAGCTCGATTCGCGAAACTTCTTTGCGCCGCTCCAGCACCTGCTGGAACACTTTCACCAAATCCACCAGCGATACAACGATGTGCCCTTCTGTCCCTTCGTCGTGGTACAGCGACTTGTCCGGCTTCGACCACACGTTCTCTTCAATCTGTTGCTTCTGGTATAGAAGCTGCGCCGCGTTTTTGAATTTTTCGTGCTCCACGAGCCGTTGCACAAGTTCCGCGCGCGGGTCCGCGGCCTGCTCTTCCGGGCCCGCCAGCGGGTCCGGCGGCAGCAGCATTTTGCTCTTGATGTAGATCAGCGTCGCCGCCATGTAAATGAATTCCGCCGACACATCCACGTCCAATTCTTCCAGCTTGTGCAAATAATCGAGATATTGCGCAGTGATCAGCGAAATCTGAATGTCGTGGATGCTCATCTTCTGCTGTTTGATCAAGTCCAGCAACAGGTCCAGCGGCCCCTCATACATCGGGATGTGGATCTTGTAGCCGCTTTCTGAGGCGGTCCGCTCCGCGCTCTTCTCCCAGTTCGCTTCCTCGGCCTTTTTCACGCCTTTTCCTGTCAATTTGCTCTCCGGCGTCACCATTCGTCTTTCTTCTCTCGCAGGGACACGATACATCGTGCCCTTCCTCTCTTCCTTCTCTCTCATGTAGCGGCGAGTTTACCTCGCCGTCTTCCGTTCTTATCTTGCCGTTGTAGTGGCCGGTATTTAGACCGGTTCTCTTCTCTTTCTTCTCTGTGTCCTCTGTGCTCTCTGTGTCCTCTGCGTTAAATCCTTTTCTTCACGCCTTCGCGCTCCCGGCCGAGCCGTCAATCTCTTTCCTCTTCTTCTCCCACCCAAATACAGCTTCTCTCACCCGCTCCATCGTGCCTTGCGCCACTTTCCGTGCCTTCTTCGACCCTTCGTCCAAAATCTCCAACACGCGCTTGGGATGCTTTTCGTAATCCACGCGCCGCTCGCGCACCGGCGTAATCCACTCAATCAAATGGTCCGCCATCTTCGCCTTGCACTCGATGCATCCGATCTCCGCCGTCCGGCAACCCTCCGCCGCCCACTTCAGCGTCGCTGGCGTCGAGAATAGTTTATGCCAGTCATACACCGGACACACGTCCGGATTTCCCGGGTCCGTCCGCCGCTTCCTCGCCGGGTCCGTCACCATCACTTTTGTTTTGGCCCGAATGTCCGCGTCGCTCTCGCTCAGCGTAATCGTATTCCCATAACTCTTCGACATCTTCCGCCCATCCGTCCCGGGTATCCTGGGCGTCTTTGTCAGCATCACTTCTGGCTCATTGAGACGCTTGCGAAAAGTGAAAAATTTTGCTGCTTCGCCAAGTCCGTCCAGAAAATTCCCGTAACCTACTCCGGCGGCCATCTGCTTGAGCACACTCTCAAATCGAACCTGGTTGAAAACGGACTCGAAGTGTTCGACAAATTTACGTCCGCCCCAAGCCTCCTTCTGGACGAGCGCGCTGGGGGCGTGATCGTACAGAACCTGCAAGAATCTTGCGTTCTTGGGTTCGAAAATGGCTCGGTCCAACTCGAATCCAAAAAACCCATTGAAGTGTCTGACAATCTCTCTAGACAGCTCCACATGCGAAACCTGATCTTCCCCAACCGGCACGACCAGCGGCATTCCCGGCTCTCCGTACATCACAATGTCCGCCGTCTGCAGCACCGGATACCCGAGGAATCCATACGTATGCAGATCCCTGTCTCTGACGTTCTCCAGCGCCTCTTTGTACGTCGGCACCCGCTCCAGCCACCCCAGCGGCGTCACCATGGACAGCAGCAAGTGCAACTCCGCATGTTCCGGAATCACCGACTGCTGAAAAAGCACGCTTTTCTTTGGATCGAGCCCCGCCGCCAGATAATCGATCATGATCTGCAGCGTGTTCTCAGCCACCGCCGACGTATCCGCGTAATCGCTCGTCAGTGCATGCCAATCCGCAATGAAATAGAAGCAATCGTAGGCAGGATCATTCTGCAGCCGCACCCAATTCTGCAGCGCCCCAAAGTAATGCCCGATATGCAGCCGCCCCGTCGGCCGCATCCCGCTCAACACCCTGCTCTTGTGTAGCGGCGGGTTTACCCCGCCGTCTTTCTTCCCCTTATCCCCTGTCTCCAAACGCCTCTCCTCTTTGCTGTTGTAGTGGCCAGTCTTCAGACCGGTTCTTTTCCTTCTTGTCTTGGCCCTTATCCCTCTCGAAATTCTAGTTCTCAAGAGGCGGAGTCCTCACGGTTGGATGAACCAAATACTGTTGCCGTCGGCGTCCTTTACGTACATTTCCCGCGTTCCCCACGTCTGGTCAACCGGTTTGACGGCAATCGGGATCCCTTTTGCCACGAATTCCGCGTGCAGAGCGTCCACATTCTCAACGATCAGGTTGACCACCCCGCCCGAAACGCCGTCCCCGGAAAACGAGGAAACGTGCATCCAAATCCCGTCGCGCGTGATCCCCATATAACAGGGATCGGGCATCGCCTCATTCGCACGATGCGCGAATTCCCGCCGGAAGCCGAGCCGCTTGCAATAGAACTCCTCCGCAGCAGCCGCGTTCGACACATGGACGAGAGGGATGGCCATCTTCAGCACGTAGCACCTCGCTCAAAGACAGCAGACATCACAATAAAGACGCCGCCCGAGCGGCGATGCACTACTTCCTGCCGACCCCAGCGGACGCCAAGGTGACATCTTGAACCCTCGCCGTTTTTTCCAGCAGGTCGCGGGCGATGATCATCCGCTGCACCTCGCTCGTCCCCTCGTAAATGGTAATTACGCGCGCATCCCGGTACATTCGCTCCACGTCCGTCTCGCGCGAGTACCCCACGGCGCCATGTACCTGCACTGCCTTATAGACCACGCGATTGACCATTTCGCTCGCGTAAAGTTTTGCCTTGGAAGCGCTTGCGCCCACTTTCGTGGGATGCGCGTCCTTCAGCCACGCCGCGTAATAAGTCAGCCCGCGCGCCGCCTCGATCTCCGTCTGCATATCGGCAATCATCCACTGAATCGCCTGAAACTCGCTGATGGACTTCCCAAACGCCTTGCGCTGCTTCGCATACTTCACCGTTTCTTCCAGCGCCCCTTGCGCCAGCCCCACCGCCTGCGCCGCAATCCCAATCCGCCCGCCATCCAGTGCGCTCAGTGCAATCTTCAACCCCTGCCCTTCTTCCCCCAGCCGGTTTTCCCCCGGCACCACGCAATCATTCAGCAGAATTTCCACGGACGGCGATGACCGCTGGCCCATTTTGTCCTCGTGCCGCCCCACGCGAAATCCAGGGAACCCGGGCTCCACCAAAAACGCGCTGATTCCCTTCCCGCCCGCCGCCGGATCGGTCTTCGCAAAAACCAGCAGCACGCCCGCGACGTTACCGTTCGTCACCCACGTCTTCGTTCCGTTGAGCTTGTAAGCGTTCCCTTCCCGCGTCGCGCGCGCCTGAATGCCTGCCGCGTCCGAACCGGCCGCCGGTTCCGTCAGGCAAAACGCGCCGAGCGTTTCTCCCGTGGCCATGCGCCGCAAATATTTTTTCTTCTGCGCCTCGTTTCCGAACAGCAGCAGCGGCGCTTGCACCGCCGAATTCGTCACCCCCAGCGCCGTGGACATCGCCGTGAACACGCGCGCCACTTCTTCCAGCATCAAGGCATACGAAACGGTATCCAGCCCCGGCCCGCCCCATTCTTCCGGCACCAGCATTCCGCAGCAGCCCATTTCGCCGAGTTTTTGGATCGCTTCGGCGGGAAATTTTTCCTGCTTCTCCATCTCCTTGACGAACGGGCGCACCTCCGTTTCCATGAATTGGCGGACGGTGTCGCGAATCAATTTTTGGTGATCGTTCAGCGAAAAATCCATCGCGTCGAGTGTACACGCGATGCTAGTGCCGTTCCAACTTATCTCGCCCAAGAGTAAATTGGGACGCGCTAAAGCGCGCCTCTACAGCTTGGCCAAAATGGCTGAATAGCACGGCTAGGCGGGAAGCAGAAGACGGGGCGGTTGGGAAGAAGTTCGAGCGGGCCAGGCCCGGGCATTGTCGGACTATACCAAGGCGACTTCGCGGTCGAAATGAGGCTTCTTTTCGGCGTGGAGCTTTAGGGCTATACCGCAGACCGTAGCGATCCGCTCGAGCATCTTGAGCGAATGGCCCGTGTATTCGGCGTTTTCAAGGCGGGCAATCACAGATTGGGTGCTGCCGACCTTCTTAGCGAGTTCAGTCTGAGTGAGCCCCGCATCCTCGCGCATTTCGCGGACAAGCATGGCCAGGTCAATTTGGTGCAGGGTGCGCGCGAAGGTCTTCCGGTAGGTTGCACTCTTGCGGCCACGCTGCTCGACAGATTCGCTGTGTCGGTCGCGTTTGACGGTTTGCTTCATAAGTCCAACTCCTTCAGGATCGATTCTCTTTCCTTTTGCGATCCTGTGTAACGATTTCGGTATTTCACCCAGAGCTTCCTTAACTGCTCTGCCCTCGTAATCTCGCCCGGCGGTGTCTGCTCGGTTTTCTTCTGAAATCCGGACGTAATCACGACCAGCATGCCCGGCTGATAGAAGAACAAGACCCGAAAAACCCGATCGAATTGCTTAACCCTTAGTTCGAAGATGTCCTCCGTGAGTTTCTTAACGAACTTTCCTTGCATCCGGTTGCCGTAGATGCGGAGGCGATCAATGAAGGCATCTATGCGGGCGGCTGCCTTGTCGTCCAGCGAGTCTACGAACTCTCGAGCCGGGGTCCGCCCGTTCGGTAGCTCGACGTACTCAATCGTAAATTCGCCGGTCACTTGTCTCCATCGCCCGAGTTCTGATTATCGCATAATTGCTATGTACTGCAAAACGATTTGCGCGGGAATTCACAGCGGGTGAAGTGGCGGGCGGCCCTTGCGGGGGAGCGGATTGGCGAGCGCAGGGAGAGGAGGCGGGAGCTTGCCGGAGGCGAGGGCGTCTAGGGCGCGGAGGCGGGCGGTGAGTTCGGCGTCGGTCAAGCGGCGCTCGCGGTAGAGCCAGCGGAGGAAATCTCCGGCGGAGCGATCCCTTTTCTGCGAGTTGCACTGCAAACAGCAGGAGACGAGGTTGCGATAGGAATTGCTCCCGAAGGACACGCGCGGGACAACGTGATCGAGGCAGCGAATCAAAGGCGTAAGGCGACGCAGGCAATAGAAACAGCGTCCGCGTTCTCGCACATGGATGGCGTGGCGCAGAGCCCTGTTCTTCAGGAAGTCCTCCTCGAAGTCGAGGCAGCGAGGAAGGGGCCTGGCGTCGCGGCGGCGGGTCGTCTTGTGGCGGGTGGCACGAATTTCGTCGGGCAAGCGCACCTCGACGACATGGCCGGCTTTGCTGCGTTCGACCAGGCGCAAAACGCCATGGGCGATAAGACGGCGCACGGCCCAACGGGCGGGGTTGGTGGAGAGGCGAGCACCGCGGGCGAGCCAGGCAATGGAGAACCGGAGGCGGGCCCTTCCTTCTAGACGGCTATGCCGCAGGAGATGAGAATAGACGGCGCGGTCCGTGATGGACAGCCGCAGCCGGGGAACGAGCAGGTCTTCGAGTTGTTTCCAGATTTGTGCGGCGTTGGGTTTTTTGGTTTTCATGGTCCGATCCAGAGTGGAGAGCGCGGGGATACCGCTTTGGAGCTTGAGAGATTTGGGAAACTTTGCAACGCTGAAGGCGCGATACAAAAACGGAGAGAAAGCCCCGGCAGGATGCCGGCGGTACGAGAAGGGCACGATGTTCCGGCTGCTGCCCGGAATCTGCGATATCGTGCCCCAACAAAAGAAAAAGCCCCGACTTGGTCGGGGCGCAGTACTTTAGGGGAGTAATTCTACCAGAGTAGTAATCGCTTTGTCAAGGCCAAGATATTTACCGGAGGACTCAACGAGGCATTAGTTCTGCTCGATGCCGAATCGCACGCAACCACATCACGCGGATCAGTGCGCTGCCCGGATAAATCACGCGCCAATAAGCGCCAAACTTTTTTCGCACGGACGCGTCGGTCGCAGAGACGCGCGTCTCCGTGGTCAAAACGGTTTCCCCGTTCGCTGCGTACTCCAGGCGAAAATTCATGGCCGCGAGCGCGAACCCGGGTGCATGGAGTGCTTTGAAATCGTCCGGCGTAGGATCTTTCTTCAATCGCGTTCCTTGGGGAGCAGCCACGAGCGTACCCAGTACGATCTCACGGTCCGGTTCTTCCGCCAGTTTCATGAAACTCGTCCGCAGCGCCACGTCCAGCAGCGGTTTGCCGGAAGGCGCATTCAAAATGCTCTCCGGCCCGGAGCGGCCACCGCGCCGGACCCAGGTCAGCGTTCGGAAGAGAAAAATCTCGTCCGCACTTACTTCTTGAATCGCTCTGAACACCTTCTGCCGCGGAGCGTTGATGCGGATCGAATGAAACTCACTGAATTGATAGGCCGGCACGAAATCGTCGAGGTGAGTCCGTTGCAGCGCGATTCTTTCCTCACTGGCCGGCAGATTGATGGCGATCAAGAAGAGAGCCACTCCGCACAGGGATACGATAAGCCCAAACGTTCGGCTGGCAATTCCCAGAAATCTGAGAGGGTGGAGAACCGAAATAGCGCCCACCAGCAACGCGAGGAGACCGGTGTAAACGAGAATTGTGCCGACCAGATTCATGAAGTCAAGTATTGCGTTACAACTTGTGATGTGTGAGTTGGTGATTCTCAGCCTGAGGAGGTGTTCCCTTGAGGTGCGACCGCAAAAGGCTCACAATCACCGCGAAAGTTAATCCGCCAAGACTTAGGTTCCAGAAAAACCTGTGCGGGCCCAACGGATGCAGCCACAATGCCAGCGAATGCGTCGTGAACAAAACAAGGACGAATATAGCAAGTCGAAGCATCACGCCTTTCGTCTGGGCTCGTCGCCAATTGCTTTGTTCGGCCCGAGCGGACCTTTTAATCGTTGTGTATTCCATGGATCACAGCTTGAAGAGTTCGCGCATGCGCTTGATTTGCGAGCGGCTCACCGGAATTTCGGTTTGTTTTTTGTCGTTCATTTTGAGCATGAAGGTGGACTTGAACCACGGCACCACTTCCTTGATGTAGTGAATATTCACCAGGAACGAGCGGTGCGGCCGCCAAAAAAAATCGGAGTCAAGAGCGGCGTTCAATTCCTCGAGCCTGCGGTAATTGGAAGTGCCTTCGATGTCTTTCGCGGTCACGGAAATCATTCCGCGCTCGATGGAGGCAAAGATCAGGTCCTCCGCATCCACGAGCAGCAACTTTTGCTGGGTTTTCACGATGATTTTCACGGGCGGCGTTGACGTTTGCTTCGCCGCGCCCAATTGGCTGACCAGGTTTTCCAGCCGCTCCACGGGGCTCGTCTGTGCTTCGATCTCGCGCCGGGCCCGCTGAATTGCTTTGGAAATCCGGGCCTTATCGAACGGCTTCAAAACATAGTCCACCGCGTTCACGTCAAACGCCTGCACCGCGTAGTGATCGAACGCCGTGGCAAAAACAACATGGGGCACTTTCATCTTGCGTTCGACCAGCTTTTTGAGCACTCCGAAACCATCCAGCCCGGGCATTTGGACATCCAGAAAGACGAGGTCCGGCGAGTGTTCTTTGATGAGGTTAACGGCTTCCACGCCGTTCTTCCCTTGCCCAATGACGTTGATCTCCGGAAAACCTTTGAGCAAGTAGGCCAACTCTTCGCGCGCGGGCTTCTCGTCGTCCACGATGATGGTGTTGATGGGCATCGACAAGATGTTATCAGTTTTCAGTTCGGAGTGTTCAGCTCAGGCTTAGAAGAAAGACGAACTTCGCTCACGACCATTCGCAATGACGTGCGGTGACAGATCTGGGGCGCAGCATGCTGCGCCCCTACAGAAGAGTGAGGATTCTGGGTTTCACGATATGATGTCGTGCGAACCGTCGCGAGGAAAAATGAAAAAATATTCAGGCAGCGTTCGGAGGAAAAAAAACAAGAGGGACGCGCTAAAGCCCGCCCCTACAGAAGAGCCCCCAAAGGCAAAAGTTCTCAGCAGTCGGGTCATTTACGAAGGGGCGGTGTTCGGGATTCGCCGCGATGAGGTCATCGAGCCGAGCGGTGTTCGAGCGACGCGGGAAATGATCACGCACCCGGGTTCGGTCGTGGTTCTTCCCGTGCTTCCGGACGGGCGCATCCTGCTCATCCAGCAATACCGCTACGCTGCGCGACAGTACCTGTGGGAATTGGTGGCTGGGCGCGTGGATCCCGGCGAGAATCCACGACAAGCCGCGGCGCGCGAACTGATCGAGGAAACCGGGTACCGCGCCAAGCGCTTCCGGATTTTTCTGGAGTTCTTCCCCACCCCGGGCTTCTTGGAAGAAAAAATGTTTCTGCTGCTCGCGGAAGAACTAACTCCGGGGAAGGCGCAGCCGGAAGAGGACGAGAAAATTATTCCCCGTGCCTATAACCACAGGCAACTCGAGGAGATGATTCGAAAGGGAAAGCTGCGCGACGCGAAAACTATTGCAGGAATTTTGTATTACCTGCGCTTCCTTGCGCGTTAGACTGCAACTCCCGTACGTACTCGCATTGAACCGATTTTATGGCGGGTATAAGCCTACTTTTTTCTAGTAAGCAAGCCACTTGCCCTATTGACTCGGCATCCCGTTCCGAAATACACTCCGCGCAACTTGTATCTCTAACGGCGTTAGGGATCTTTTTCTAGCGCCACTAAGGGACGGCATGGGACATCTGGAAGTTTCAGTCAGGAGGCCAATCGAAGTGCGAGGAACCGTGAAGTGGTTTAATAATTCCAAGGGTTACGGCTTCATCGGGCGCGATGATGGTCCGGACATATTCGTGCATTATTCCGCCATCACCGGCGACGGGTACCGTACCTTGCAAGAGGGAGATCCGGTGGAATTTGAGATCGTTCAAGGCCCGAAAGGTCCCCAGGCTGCCAACGTCTCGAAACCAAGCAACTGAAGAAGAAGTTCGCCATGGTGCGGCCGGCAGAAGCGCCCTTCTGCCGGCCATTTTGTGAGGCAAGGGAGGCACAGGAGGTAAGGAGGCAAGGATTGGGGAAGGGGATCAGTTTCCGGGTGCCCCCGTCATCCGCCCGCAAGCCGCCGCAAGGCCAATGGAGCTTTCAACTTCCCACAACGGGACTTATTGACAGCAAGGGAGAGACCGTACTTAGCAGTGCACTCGTTTCCAGTCTTGTTCTTCTTGATTCCAGTTCTATTCCGCGCCTGTCTTGATGCCCAAGCCGCCAGCTCGAAGCGCCCGCTCCTTCATCACCGCGAAGAAAACCGGAACCAAAATCAGAACGTGAATTGTCGACGTAATCATGCCGCCGACAATAGGCGCAGCGAGGGGTTTCATGACATCCGAACCGATTCCGCTTTCCCAGAGGATTGGGATGAGGCTGGCGAGAACCACCGTCACCGTCATGAGCTTCGGGCGCAAGCGCAGTACGGCACCCTCGATCGTGGCGGCCTCAATATCTTCGTGCTTGAGCGGGTGACCGGACGCGAGGCGCTTGTCGAGTGACTCATGGAGATAGACGACCATCACAACTCCGGTCTCCACGGCGATTCCAAAGAGTGCGATGTAGCCCACCCAAACGGCGACGCTGAAGTTGTAGCCAAGCCAATACTGGAGAATCAGGCCGCCAGTCATGGCATAAAACGTCGGGAAGATGAGGACAGCAGCTTCCGCAAGCGAATGAAAGACCATGTAGAGCAACAAGAAGATCACGAAAAATACGATAGGGACAATGAACTTCAGCCTTTCTTTGGCGCGGACTTCGAATTCGTACTCTCCGGACCACTTGTAGCTGTATCCCGGGGGAAGACTCAGTTTTTCGCTGAGGAGTTGGTTAGCCTTAGCAACGAATCCCCCGTAGTCCTTCGTTGCGAGGTCTAGATAGACGTAGCCCGTTAGTAGGCCGTCCTCATCGCGAATCATAGCTGGCCCTCGAGAGAAGTAGGCCTTCGCAACTTCTGAAATGGGAATCTGAGCTCCAGCGGGTGTGGCGATAACGACCCGCTCTAGTTGCGCAATGTCATCACGGAAGTCCCGACTATAGCGCACATTAATGGGATAGCGTTCGCGTCCTTCGATGTTTTCGGCGACGTTCTCGCCGCCGATACCAGACGTCACCGCGCGCTGGACATCTGCCACGGTAAGTCCATAACGGGCTGCTTCGGGGCGGTTGACCTCGACGTTTATGTAAAAGCCCTCTGCCACGCGTTCGGCAAAGATGGAACGTAGTTCGGGAATCCCGCCAAGAACCTGCTGCAACTGAGCACCCGCTTGCTGGATACCTTGTACATTCGGACCCTGAATCTTCAGCCCCACCGGAGTCTTGATTCCGGTTAGTTCCATATCGAGCCGGTTTTGTACAGGCATGGTCCAGGTATTCGTTAGACCTGGGAATTGAAGCTTCTCATCCATCTCGCGAATCAGCTTTTCGTAGGTCATGCCAGCACGCCACTGCTCGCGTGGTTTGAGCATGATCGTGGTGTCGTACATGTCGAGTGGGGCGTTGTCGGTGGGGCTGTCGGAACGGCCAACCGCTCCAAAAACGCTTTCGACTTCAGGGAAAGACTTGATGATACGGTCTTGTATCTGGAGCAGCGCCGAGGCCTGTGTGATCGAGATGCCGGGAAGGGCGGTTGGCATGTAGAGCGAGGAACCTTCGTAAAGCGGTGGCATGAACTGGCTGCCGATGCGCCAAGCCAGCGGAACGGTGACTGCCAAAAAGATGAGGTTGAGAAGCAGCGTCGTCTTGCGGTACCGCAGACACAAGCGGAGAACGGGTAAGTACAAGGCCTGTGTCCACCCCGAAAATGGATTCTTAGATTCAGGTCGGAGACGGCCGCGAATGAAAATGACCATCAGGACGGGAACGAGCGTGATGGCGAGGATCGAAGAGAATGCCACGGAGAGAGTCTTAGTCCACGCAAGCGGGCGGAACATGCGACCTTCTTGTGCTTCGAGAAGGAATACCGGCAGGAACGACACGAGGATAACGAGCAACGAAAAGAAGATGGCCGGGCCAACCTGTTTCGCCGCACCCATCAGAATGCGCCGCCTTTCCTTTTCTGTCAGTTTGGCTTCCGTTGTCGCAATGTGTTCCGACAAGTGGCGGTAGCCGTTCTCGACCATCACAATGGCTGCGTCAATGAGCACACCTATGGCGAGCGCCAGGCCGCCAAGGGACATGATGTTGGAACTGACATGCAGAACGTACATGGGTATGAAGGACGCCAGGACCGCGATGGGCAGAGTCAGGATCGGGATTAGCGCAGAGCGGAAATGGAACAGGAAAGCAATGGTCACGAAGCTGACGATGATGGCTTCTTCGAGGAGATCGCGTTGTAGAGTTTCGATGGACGCCTGAATCAATCCGGACCGGTCGTAACCGGAGACAATCTCGACACCGGAGGGAAGCGACGGTTTGATTTCAACAAGCTTTTTCTTAACACCATCGATCACGTTAAGGGCATTCATTCCGTACCGCATCACAATGATTCCGCCAGCAGTTTCCCCTTCGCCGTTCCACTCGACGACACCCTGGCGGATATCCGGACCAAAGGTGACGGTTCCCAGGTCGCGGACGAGAACCGGCGTGCCGTTCTTGGTAGCGACGGGCACGGTTTCGAGGTCTCGGAGCGAACGGAGGTAGCCTAGGCCGCGAATCATGTATTGAGCGCCACCCATTTCAAGCACTCGACCGCCGACTTCATTCGTGCTGTCGCGGACACGGTCGATCACCATTGAGAGCGGAATGTTGTAGGCGCGAAGCTTGTTGGGGTCCAGATTTACCTGATATTGACGAACGAATCCTCCGATGGAGGCGACTTCTGAAACACCCGGGACGGTTTCGAGTTGATAGCGAAGATACCAGTCCTGAAGACTGCGCAAGTCTGCGAGGCTGTGCTGGTGGGAGCGGTCAATGACCGCATACTCGTACACCCAACCGGCACCTGTGGCGTCGGGACCAATCATCGGGGAAACGTTTTTCGGCAAGACTCCCTGGAGTTGCTGGATATATTCGAGAACACGTGAACGCGCCCAATAGAGGTCGGTGCCATCCTCGAAGACGACGAAGATGTATGCGTCTCCGAACATTGTCTGCGCGCGAACGGCCTTCACATGAGGGGCGGCCAGCAACGTGGTGACGACCGGATAGGTGACCTGGTCTTCAATGATATTCGGCGGCTGGCCTTCCCAAGGAACGTGCACAATCACCTGCACATCAGAAATGTCCGGCAGCGCATCCATCGGAATATTCTTGAGCGACCAGATGCCAGCCAGAACCAGCAGCAAGGTCGCCGTGAAAACGAGGAATCGATTGCTCGCGCACCAATCAATCACGCGGGAGATCATCGCTACATTCCCCCTTCGGCATTCACGCTCAGCTTTTTAGTCGCGAGGACTGCTCCGTTCTTGATCGCTGTGATGGTGAGTTGCCACGCGCCGCCACTGTCGAGATTCACTTGGCCTTCGTAGATGCCGCCGCCCTTCTCACTCAGGGGCGTTACGACATTCATCGCAGCCATGCCCATTTGCGGCATGCCAGGCATGTAGCTGCGCACGCTCACCTGGGCTCCAGTGATGGGGGAACCATCAGAGGTCGCGAGTTTCACCCGATACAGGTTTGTTCCCTTACGCGGTGTGGAGGGCGCGGTCGACAATTCAATTTGAGGCGCCGGTCGGGTTGTGGGAGCGTTCATTGCGGCTGCCTCGCCTGCTCCCGGCGGAGGAGGAACGAAGGAACCGACGGCCGCTTGTAGTTGGCTTTCCGAATCAATCAGGAAGTTCGCAGAGGTGACGATCCGCTCGCCGGCTTTCAAACCCTTCAGGACAACGTACTGGTCGCCTGCTTGAGGTCCCAATTGCACGTCGCGTGGCTCCAGATAACCCGCGCCTCGGTCCACGAAAACAATCTGTCGCGTCCCTGACTGCAGAACACCACCCACGGGGATTACGAGCTGGTTGCCGAGCGGCACCTGCAAAACTACGTTCACGTACATTCCAGGCGTGAGCGCAAGATTTGGATTGGAAAAGACAAGGCGTACTCGGGCCGTCCGCGTGGTCGTGTCCACGTCGGGGTAGATGAAATCGACCCTTCCTCGAAATGTTTTTCCCGGATAGGAGTCCACGCTCAAGGCGGTCGGTGCTCCGACCCTTATGCGTCCTAGGTCGTTCTGGAAGATTTGCGCGAAGACCCAGACAGTTGAGAGGTTCGCGATGGTATAGAGATGGGTGTCTGGCTGGAAAGTCAGATTCGGCAGAGCGTGACGTTCGGTGATGTAGCCCGAAACGGGCGAATCGATTTCGAGTTCTTGCTGCACCTGGCTGGAAGATTCGAGCCGGTCAATTTCGCGCTGCGGTACATTCCACTGCTTCAAACGATCCGCGGATGCAGCGAGCAGCGACGCAAATCCGGCAGACACACCCGGCACAGTGCTCTGCGAAAGACCTTGGGCGTTCTGCTTCGCGAGCAGGTACTCGCGCTCGGCGGCGGCGAGCTCCGGGCTATAGATTGTGAAAAGCGGCTGTCCGTCGCGAACGTATTTGTACGTTGCGTCGGCAAATACCTTCACGATATACCCCGAGAAGCGCGTCTGCACATAGGACAAACGTGTTTCGTCGATGGCCACGTTCCCAGTCACGCGAATTTCATCCTGCACCGGCTTCCGTTCAACGGTTCCAAACATGACGCCGATGGATTGCAATCGCTCAGCGGAAAGCTGGACGGGTGCGAGAGGAGTCTCCATCGGGGGCGGAGCCGAACTAGGAGAACTGCTCTGAGCCAGTTGCGCCGCAACATTGGGCGCGGAGCCTGCTGCGTGTCGCGGTGTGGTGGACCTTCGAGCGCTCCACCAAATTCCTGCCAGCGCGCCAAGGAAGACTAGGTTCCCCACCAGTGCAAGGAAGAATGCTTTTCGATAGTTCCTCATGATGTTGCTCCCTAGCTGCGTTATTTAGCGCAGCGACAATCCGGTAATTTCTTCGAGTTGAGCCAAGGCCATCTCGTGTTCTGAAAGCGTCTGCCAGTACTCCTCGTCGAGCTTGAGCACGTCGAGGAAGGAAGCGAGCAAGGCCTGAAAATCCTGGCGGTTCGATTGATAGGCAGCCATGCCGGCTTCCAGCTCTGCGCGCGCCTGTGGAATCAATCCTTCGCGGTAAATCTTGAGGAGTTCTTCCGATTTTTCCGCACTCAGGAACCGCTGGCGAAGCTGGAAGGCGATTTGCTGTGTTTGCGCCTCATATTCGCTTCTCGCACGATGTTGATCCGCCTCCGCCTGCGCTAGTTCAGGCCGCTGGCGTCGGCCACGATAGATCGGAATGCGGACGCCAAGCGTCACCATGTAGTAGGCGCGAAACTGCGTGGGGTCGGTGCGCTGCCACATATATTGAAGGTTGAAGTCTGGATAGAAGTCCTTCTTGGCTAGGTCAACCTGCAATCGCTGCTTCTCGACCATTTGTTGTGCGCTCGCGATTTCGGGATTGTTGGTTTTCGCGGCCGCCAGCAGTTCGTCATAGGTGCCGCCGGCAAGGCTTTCCGAGAGCTCAGCCGTCTCGATATCGGGCGAGGATTGCGTACGGTTGAGAAGCTGCTTGATTTCCGCTTGAATCTTCCCGGCTTCTAGCTGGTCCTTGGTGATCTCTCTCAGTAGCTTGGTACGTTCGATCTGCGCCTGTAGCACGTCATGTTGATTTTCCATGCCGCTTCGATAGCGGGCCTCGGCCGCCTGCTCGATTTGTTGCAGTAACTTTCCGTCTCCTTCAAGGATCGCTTGCCGCTTGGCGAGATAACCCAACTGGAAGTAGGTCATCTTTAACTCCGCGAGAACAGACCTGCGGACTGATTCATATTTCTGCTGCGTCACGTCGGCATCTTTTTTGGCAATCTCACCGCGAAGACGCAGTTTTCCTGGGTACGGAAGATCCTGTGAGATGCCGAGGCCCACGTAAGCGAAATCGCTGTTGGTGTAGCCGGAGAAAGGGCGAGGGCTACCGACACTCACGTGCTGGAGGACGAATTGCGGATCGGGGAGTGTCGAGACCTGCGTTGGTATATGCTGCGCGGATTGCCAGGCATGTCGGGCCGCTTGAATCTGAGGATTATTGCGTTCGGCTTCGGTGAGAAGGTCGGCAAGCTTCGCAAGCTGGCTAGGGGGAAGTGCCTCTTGTGCCCGCGTTAGCGTGCTCACCGACAGAAATAGAAGACTTGCAAAAACCGCAGCGTAACTGAACTTCATAAGCTGTCCTTTCACGTCACGGGGCCTTTGCCCGTGCTGGGCTCAGAGGCTTCCGCCATGAGCTTGCGAATCCTGTGCACAAAAGGAGACACACGTGCGCACTCCGAAGGGCGATTAGGATGGTCTTAGATCAGGAAGATGCAGAGAAGGGACTGAGCCGAGGGAGGTGAGAGGTCTTGTACGATGAGGACTGGCGGCAGGCGCTGAATGCGGGGAGTGCAACCCGTTGAGTCGAGAACCGCGATGGGTGCCGCCAAAGAAAGATCAGATACCTTGTATTGTAACTGTGGGGTCGGAGCCTTAGAGACAACGCAGCAGGATGTGCCCGGCGCTGCGACGAGTTGAGTGCCGCTCTCGTCCATGTTCATTTGGTCGCATTGGGATTGAGTTTTTGGCGTCGCGCATTCAGCCAGCTTCGACGTAAGTAGTGCACAAGCAGAAAGCGGTACCGGTCCCGGCCCTATGAGGCTCAACGCCAACGCGAAAATGAGTGATCGTCTCACGGATCCTGATTCTATCATACAGGCTTTTTGGGGAAGCCTCAAACTTAAGTATCTCCCCTCTGATTGCGGGAGACTGTGAGATGGGTCACGGAATCAAGTGACCGCGTCACGAAGGGATACGGTCGACTCTTAAGATGGCGGAACTTAGTAAGGCTAGGTTCAAAACGGCGTTGTAGAAAGCGAAAGACGAGGTTCGGGCGAGTCGTCGGGCACTCGGAAACTAATCGGGCTTATAATTGGGCCGCTATGGACAACAAACAGATCGCCCGTATCCTGCGCGAAACCGCACAGCTTCTGGAAATCGACGGGGCCATCATCGGCCGGTACCGCAGTTACGAGAAGGCCGCGGAATTGATCGATAGCCTGCCGGAGTCGATCGAGCAACTGGTGAAAGAACCAGAAAAACTCAAAGAGCTTCCCGGAATTGGCGAGCGCATGGTCGAGCATCTTCAGGAAATCGTAAAGACCGGCGACTACTCCCTGCGAAAAAAACTTCTGAAGAAGTATCCCGCCACGATTCTGGATTTGCTGCAACTGCAGTCGCTGGGCCCGAAGAAAGTGGCGTTCCTGTGGTCGAATTTCAAAGCTGGCACCGTGGCAGCTGTGGAGAAACTCGCAAGAGAAGAAAAGCTGCGCGACCTGGCGGGCTTCGGCGAAAAGAGCGAGCAAAATATTTTGAGGGCGGTGGAAGTTTTCAAGAAGTCCTCAGGCCGCTTTCTCGTGCACACGGCGGAAGCCGCAGCGCTAGCCATCGCGGCACACATCGAGAAGGCCGGAAAAGCAGTGGATTCGGTGACGCCCGCGGGTTCGCTGCGGCGCGGCAAGGAAACCGTGGGGGACCTAGATCTGCTGGTCACGCTGGCGGATGGCTTCACGTCGCAGAAACACGTCGACGCACTCGCCGCGCACATCCTGGAATATCCGGGCATTGAACAGAAACTGGCGCACGGGGAAAACAAAGTCAGCTTCACACTGGAGAACGGACTGCAGGTGGATGTGCGGCTGCTCGAAAAAGAGAATTTCGGAGCGGCGCTGCTGTATTTCACGGGTTCGAAAGAGCACAACGTGACGCTGCGCGGCCGCGCCAACGACATGGGGCTTACGCTCAATGAATACGCGCTGGCGACGTTGAAGGGCGAAAGGCGCGTTGCGGGCCGCACGGAAGAGGAGATCTACGCAAAACTAAAACTGGATTTCATCCCGCCCGAGTTGCGCGAAAACACCGGGGAAATCGCCGCCGCGGAGCACCACAAGCTGCCGCATTTGCTGACGCTGAAGGACATCAAGGGTGACTTGCAGATGCACACGACCGCCAGCGACGGGAAGAATTCGATTGAGGAAATGGCCGAAGCCGCACGCCAACTGGGCCACCAGTACATCGCGATTACGGATCATTCGAAAGCGGTCACCGTGGCTAACGGGCTGGACGAAAAACGGGCCGCGGCACATATCAAGAAGATTCACGCGATGAATGAGAAAGAGCTGGGAATCCGCGTGCTTGCCGGGGCGGAGGTCGACATTCTGAAAGACGGCTCGCTGGATTATTCCGACGAGATTCTTGCACAACTCGACGTGGTGGTCTGTTCGGTTCATTCGTACATGAATCTGGACCGCGCGGCGATGACGGAACGGTTGCTGGCAGCCATCGAAAACCCCTATACGCAGATTATTGCCCACCCCACCGGGCGGCTGCTGCTGCGCCGCGATCCCTTCGACTACGACATGGAAAAGGTGCTGGAAGCGTGCGCGAAACACGGAGTGGCGATGGAGTGCAACTCCTACCCGGACCGCCTGGACCTCAAGGACGTTTCCTTGCGCATGTGCAAGGAGCGCGGCGTGAACGTGGTGATCTCGACGGACTCGCACAACACCACCAACCTTTCTTTCATCCGGTATGGGGTAACCATGGCGCGGCGAGGGTGGCTGGAGAAGAAGAATGTCATCAATACTTTGCTGGCGGAAGAATTTCTGGCAGCGCTGCGACCCAAGCCTGGCGCCGTGCGCAAGAAGCATGCCGCGAGAGCGAACCGTTAGATTGTTGACTTTGCCGTCCGGGTGATATACAAGGTGGCCAAAGGTCCCTCCGAATCCCGTCAATTTGACTAAAGGGGAAAAACCATGAAACGAATCCTATTCGCAGCTCTATTGGCTCTTTGTGTCTTGTTCTTGCTCCCAAGCAGACCAACCAACGCGCAGCAGACGGAGCAAAAGAAACTGGCTCCACTGGAATGGGAAACACTACGAGACGGCGTGCAGGTGCTAAAGGTTTGGAAGCTGGAGGAAGCGGACAAGTACCCTCAAATCTCTGTTCTGCGAGTATCCAACGCTGAATATCTTAAATTTTTCCAAGACCCGAAAGGATTCGTGAAATTCATCAACGCGAACCAGGTTTTCTCGAAACCCGTAAAAGTAGCTGGTCCGTGGGTGACGCTATCTTCGTATAACCCAAAAAACCCAAAGGACGATCCTGACTGGGTGCTCACGCTCGTTCACGGGAAATTGAGCTACATGGTAGTTTCTGCCCTGCCGCAATTGACGCAGGAATACCCCTAAAACGAAGTGACAACCACGTGGCTCGCGGGCAGGCGCCTCCCGGGTGCGGAGAGCTGCTCTCAAGCATGATGAATATTTTCTGCAGGTTAAAGGCTCATTCGGTGGAGGAGTTCTTCAAATCGCTTGTCCGAGCGCAGCGGGTCCAGTGCGGGTTCGACTTTAAGCCGAACTAAGAACGAATCGTGCTCTTTGTAAGCCTTTTCTAACAACGAAAATGCCTTGTCCCTGTCGCCCAAGGCCGCATGGATCTCCGCTAACAAAGACGCCGGAACGTAATGAATTTTGGACGCGTCGTTCAGTTGCCCAATAACCTTCTTAGCATCGGCCTTTTTGCCGGATAGCGCATACGCGAATCCCAGGCTCGCCAGCCGCAGGGGATCATTACCGGAAGACGTCGCCAGGGTGCGGTACAGGGCGATAGCCTGGTCATAGGCCCCGGACGCCAGTTGGGCGGACCCGACGCAGTCACGCGCGGACATGGAATGCGGATCCAAGTCCACAACCGTGCGGCATTGTTCGATGGCGCGATCGTATTTGCGCGCGTAGTAGAATACCCATCCCGCACTCAGAGTGGTGATAGCGGAATAAGGCTCGAGTTCTTGGGCGGTCCGGATCTCACCCAGAGCCTGATCGTGCCGCCCCATCTCCGACAGGAAGCCAGAATAGACTCGGTGTGCTTCCGCGTCACTGGGGTTCAATTCGATCGCGCGCCGGTATTCTCTGTCCGCACCGAGCCAGTCCCAATCACCATAGAATTTGATGGTGGCCAGTGTCGCATGAGCATCAGCCAGGCCGTCATCGAGTGCCAGAGCCTTCTGAACGTAGTCCTTCGCTCTCGGCATTGCTACTCGAGGCGACAGTTCATTCGTTAACCAGTAGTAGTCGGCCAAGCCCGCGTAAGCAGGAGCGTAGTTGGAGTCGATCCTAATGGCCTCCTCGAAGTACGTTTTAGCTTCCCGCAGCTGATCTTCCGTTCCTTGATGCACGTGGTAACGACCCTTGAGGTAGGCGTCGTGCGCCGCAAAATTCGCCGAAGGCGTTTTTGCCAGGCGCGCCTTTTCCTGAGGCGTCAGGGTCACATCAATTTCATGGACGATCGCGCCAGCGACGTCTGCTTGCAGGGCAAAGACATTTTGCAGGTCCCTCTGGTAGGTTCTAGACCAGAGTTGCGTATCCGTCGGGCCGTAAACGAGCCGGGCTGTGACGCGAGCCAAACCATCGGAGCGCGATACCGAACCTTCCACAATGGCATCGACATGGAGCTCTTGCGCGATTTGGTCGAGCCGCTTCTGCGAGGACTTATAGCGCATCGTGGAGGTCCGGGAAATCACTCGCAGTGCCTGGAGCTGGCCGAGGTCCGTAATCAGGGCCTCCGTCATGCCATCGGCGAAGTACTCCTGATCGGGGTCGCCAGAAAGATTCTCAAATGGCAGAACGGCCAGCGATCGAATTTGTGGCGCGCGGGTGCGGCCGAGCAGCCGGTCACGCCAACCCCCGGTGTTCAGAGCCGTCAGGCTTACTGCGGCCGCCAAGAATCCGGCCACCGAGTATACGATCCATTTCTTAACGCCGCGCAGGAAGGGAACTTGTACGGGCAAGGCTACATTTCCAGAAGAGGTCGGCTGCAGGCGGTGCAGATCCACGAGAAGCTCTTTGGCTGATTGATAGCGGCGGCTGGGGTCCTTGTCCAGACACTTGAGGATGATGGAATCCAGCTCCGACGAGATTCGGGGATTCAATGCGCGAGTGGGAATGGGGGGCTGATGAAGGATCGCATCGATGAGGCGCGTAACGACGCCATCTCTGAAGGCTCGACGTCCGGCGGCCATCTCATAGAGCACAGCGCCAATGGTATAGATGTCCGCGCGCGCATCTACGCGCTGGCCCTGGAGCTGCTCCGGGGGCATGTACGGAAGCGTGCCCGCGCCGGCTTGGGAGTCGGCCCAGACCTCGGTCGGTCCTTCCTCTGCCGGGTTAAGCAACTTGGCCAGGCCGAAGTCCAATACCTTGGCAGACCCCTTCGTGGTGATGGCGATATTGCCAGGCTTCAGATCCCGATGTACTATGCCGTGCTCGTGTGCCTCCTCAAGCGCGGAGGCAATCTGAATTCCGAGTGCGATCACATCCTTTTCCGGAAGCGTTCTGCCAACGAGCTGATTGGCGAGTGTTTTATCTGGAAAATACTCCATCACGAGAAAATCGACGCCTTCTTGCGTGTCGAACTCGTAGACCGTTCCTATATTCGGATGGTTGAGTTTGGCCAGCGCCAGAGCCTCCTTGCGGAAGTGTTTGCGGGCGGTATCATCGTTGAGAGTGCCCGAATGCAAGACTTTCACAGCAACTTCGCGATCCAGCTGCTCATCGCGAGCGCGGTAGACGACACCCGTTCCTCCGGCTCCGACTTTCTCCAGGATGCGGTAATGGCCGAGAGTCTGGCCAATCATGAGGCTGGACCTGCTTAGTAAAGGCCATCTTAGGTTGGTCCGGCTAGCGAGTCAACGCGAGCTTTGATGGATGGCTTCCGTTTGGGAACATTTTTTGCCAAAGCCTCGTATCATTCGGTAGGACGTTGAATCGTCGGGGATTCCGATGTTTTTGGAACGGAGGCTACGAACTATGAAATTACTCTGCCGCCCCGAGATTGCCATGTGGCTGGGAATCTTCTGCGCCGGTTTGCTCGCGGCTGCGCTCGTTGCCCCACCAGCTCACGCGGAGGAGGTTACGAAGTCCTTTGCCGTGTCCGGACGCCCAAACGTACGAGTAGAAACCAATGATGGCAGCGTGCGTGTGACGTCGGCGGATTCCAAGCAGGTTGAATTTCAGGTGGAGTACCAGGGCTACGAATTGGGCAAAAATCTCAGAGTGGATGCCCGCCAAGATGGCGATAAGGTGGAGCTTGTCGCCCGAATCACCGGCCATTGGGGAATCAATTTCAACTGGGGCCACAATTCCAGGAGACTGCACATTGAAGTACGCATGCCGCGGGACGGCGATTTGCAGGTGGATACGGGCGATGGTTCTGTCGAAGCCAGCTCAGTCAATGGAACGGTGAATGTGCATACGGGCGACGGGTCGGTAAAGGCAAATTCCCTCAGCGGCACCATCGATCTCCATACCAGCGACGGCAGTATCACGGTGGATAGCTTGAAAGGGGACATCCGGCTGCGCACGGGGGATGGCTCGATTGAAGCCCGGGATTTGGATGGAAAGGTCGAAGCGGACTCTGGCGACGGGCATATCCGGTTGGTAGGGCGGTTCGAGGCGCTGAACGTCAAGACGGGAGACGGCAGCGTGGATACGCGGGTGCTTCCCGGATCCAAAATGGCAACGAACTGGACCCTGCGCACAGGAGACGGCAGCGTGGACGTTGTCCTCCCGTCTGATTTTCAGGCGGACATCAATGCCACGACCGGGGATGGGCACATCAGTCTAGGCATTCCTGTGACGGTTGAAGGCACGTTCAGTAAGTCGGAAGTTCGAGGCAAGATGAACGGCGGCGGACAGATGCTGACCATCCACACGGGAGATGGGTCGATCCGGCTGAGCAAGAGCTAGGTTCGGCCAAGAAAAATCAGCCCCCCGCAAGAAGGGCCATAAGGGAGGCAGTTCCAGTACCCTGGGTGCAGGAAAATCGTGTCAGCTATTGTCCCGTTCTGGCAGCATTGCGGCACGCCCGACCAATCGCAAATCATTGAGATATAGGTATCTTACAGCTTGGTGATGGACTTGCACTTTCCCCGATCGATAGATCGGGAGACTCCGTTGATCGTTTATGCCCTGCTTGCCGCTGTCCTCATGCTGATCGGCGTTACAGCCGTCAGTTCCCTCGACTTCACGAATACCAAACGCCGCCGCTAATTCGAACAGAACAAACGAACGGGGTCAGGCTCTGCCGGGGCTTTGCAAGGGGAAGCGCGGGGACGGTGCGACGAGCTGTCCTGCATGACGTAGCGTACAATTGTTCTCCCTCGCTCCGGCTCAAGAGGAGCGAGTCCTAAACAATGCCGGGAAAAGCCACCCATGGCCGCGGGCTAAGGCTCATCGCCGCGTTCAAGCTCTTGAAAGCATTGGCCTTGATTGCGGTGGGCGTTGGCGCGCTAAGGCTGCTGCATAAAGACGTGGCGGCGGTCGCGGAACACTGGATCAATGTTTTTCGAGTCGACCCGCACAATCATTTCATTGACCTTCTGCTTACAAAGCTCTCGATCCTCGACGACCGACGACTCAAGGAATTGAGTGTGGGCACTTTTGTCTATGCCTGGATTTTTCTGGTGGAAGGGGTCGGCCTGGCGCTCGGCAAACGCTGGGCGGAATATTTCACGATCATCACAACTTCCTCGCTGCTACCGATAGAGATTTATGAGCTCGCGAGACGCGTGAGTGTCGGCAGGAGTTTGGCTCTCCTCATCAATCTAGCAATTGTCGCGTATCTGGTCTTGGAGCTGCGCCGCTATCCCAAGCGGATCTGAACTCACAAGACAGCGCCGGCACGAGCATGCCGGAAAACACTGCGCCGGAGGCCGGCTGCGTTCCAGCGCAGGCATAAGGATCTATAGTAGGCAGGTTGAAGTTCCGCTGGTTTACGGCAGCGTCAGCGTGTTGCCTTCGCGCACGGCGGTGGCTGTTTCTGTTCCTTGATAGCGGTAGACGACGATCAAAACCTTATCTGCGCCAACGGCGGGGTCGCCACCGAGAGCGCTGTTGGTCACGACGAAGTTCAGCGCGCCATCGCGAACTCGGCTGCGCAAGAGTTCGGTCACATTGACGGTTCTTCCCTGAACACCGTAGTAAGCGCGGACGATGCGGATGCCATTGGAGTCATCCTGATATTGCGCGCCGTAATTGGCCGGGCGATCGTCAAAATCGTCGGGGCGAACATTGAACGCACGAACTTCGACGAAGCTACCTTCTTTGTAGTCGAATTCGCGTTCCTCGTGTTTCCGGTTTCTGGCAAAGATGCGCAGATGTTTGTCTGCACCGACGGCGGGATCGCCGCCCATGGTCTGATTGTTCACGGCGACGCGGCCATTCACACCGCCGCGCCCAACGAGGTCTTTAACGATATCGGTGACATCGTTGTGCTGGTTCTTCGTACCGTATTCCGCGCGAACGATCTGCCAGCCTTCATCCTGGGCGCCCGCTGGGGCGCTGAAAAAAGTAATACCCGCGGCAACGAAAGCAGCCGCAATGAGAAACATCACATATCGATTGACGAGCTTCATTCGAGAATCCTCCGTGGCGGAGCGCCTCCGCCTTATTCCCTTCAATTTAAAGCAGAATAGGGGCGCAGGAACGCCCAAAGGAGGCGCGATTGTCCTAATCGTCTATACCCTCTGTGACGTGCCCTGAGCCATTCCTCGTAGATTCCATTATGTTCTAATAGACAAGATGAAAAAATTTGCATCAGCAGGCAGTCAGCGCTGGCTGCAAGTTGCGGCGAATCGGAAGCCACAACTTCTTACGAGCGCACTCCAGCGTAGCGGAGCAATTGGGCCGCGGGTTTCAATCGCGTGGTATTCTCCGCTCGAAAAAGAAGACTTTCAAGAGTATCGGGACGGAAAGGCGCTGGAGAAAGCAGGGATTGGGAAAGCCAATCTCAAGATGCCGCTGGAAGAGTTCTGGCCAGCGCGCGGACCAGTGTGGGACGCGTTGGGGATTACCTCGGAAGGACATGCGCTCTTTATAGAAGCTAAGGCTCATATTCCGGAAGCTGCTACGCCGACGACTAAAGCTACTGCCGAGGCATCGAAGAAGTTGATCGAAGGGAGCCTCGCCAGAGCAAGGAAGTTCTACGCCCCGAGAGCAACAGCTAGCTGGGGCAATCCGTTCTATCAATATGCCAATCGGTTGGCCCACCACTATTACTTGAGGCGAATCAACGAAATTCCGAGTGTACTCGTGTTCCTCTATTTTGTGAACGCAGACGACATGCTGGGACCCACCTCCGAGGAGGAATGGCGGGGGGCCGTGCGGCTTATTCATGCTGTTCTCGGGCTACCGAAAGATCTTAGGACTTATGGAGTGTACGACGCGTTTCTGGACGCAAGGCTTCTTCAAGACGCTGTCAATTGAAACTGGCTGCTTCCCATTTTCATGCCGATTTGCAAATCGTGTGCTCTTCGCTCATCATTATTTGTTTGTTCGGGGCCGCAGCACGCTGCTGCTGCTGCAATTCTTGATTCCAATTCGTATTTTCATGGCCGGGCATGCGGGGTTCTGGTGAAGCCCCAACAGGTCACAGAAAAAACAGATTCCTCGCTGCGCTCGGAATGACAATTCACTGCGTTTAGGCAGCTACTAAAGGAGCGGCATGGAAAAACCTTCCAAAATCGCGCCCGCCAAGGGAAGACTGGGAGTCCTGCTCCCGGGAATGGGCGCCGTAAGCACCACTTTCATGGCGGGAGTGGAGCTCGTTCGCAGGGGCAAAGCACAACCCGTGGGATCGCTGACGCAGATGGGCACGATCCGGCTGGGCAAGCGTACCGAAGGGCGGTCGCCGCTGATCAAGAAACTCGTCCCCCTGGCGGAGCCGAAGGATCTCATTTTCGGCGGGTGGGACATCTTCAAGGACAACGCCTACCAGGCGGCGGCGAAAGCCGGCGTGCTGAGCACCGAACATCTTGGGCAGGTGAAGACGTTTCTCTCCGGCATCCGGCCTATGAAGGCGGCGTTCGACCACGAGTACGTGAAGAAGCTGGACGGAGCTCACGTCAAGAAAGAGAAAAACAAGTACGAATTGGCGTTGCAGATCAAAGAAGACATCGCCAATTTCAAGAAAACGCGAAGAGTTTCGCGACTGGTGACTTGCTGGTGCGGATCCACGGAAGTGTTCATCAAGCCGGAAGAGGTGCACTCGACGCCAGAGAAGCTCATCGAGGGGATGAAAAACAATCACCCTGCGATTGCGCCGTCGATGCTGTATGCCTGGGCCTCGGTGACCAGCGGCGTGCCTTTTGCCAACGGAGCACCCAACCTGACGGTAGATATCCCCGCGATTCAGGATCTGGCCCACGAACATAATGTGGCCATCTGCGGAAAAGACTTCAAAACCGGGCAGACGCTGATGAAGACCATTCTCGCTCCTGGATTCAAGGCCAGGATGCTGGGGCTGCTGGGGTGGTATTCGACGAATATTCTGGGAAACCGCGACGGTGAGGTGCTGGACGATCCGGGCTCGTTCAAAACCAAGGAAGAGTCCAAACTCGGCGCGCTCGAATACATTCTGCAGCCGCAGCTTTACCCAACACTCTACGGGAAGATTCATCACAAAGTGCGCATCAACTACTACCCGCCACGCGGCGATAACAAAGAAGGATGGGACAACATTGATATTTTCGGGTGGCTTGGGTATCCCATGCAGATCAAGGTGGACTTTCTCTGCCGGGATTCCATCCTCGCGGCGCCGATCGTGCTGGATCTCGTGCTGTTTCTCGATCTGGCGCAGCGCGCCGGGATGCGCGGCATCCAGGAGTGGCTCAGCTTTTATTTCAAGTCGCCAATGACGGCGCCCGGCCTTTATCCCGAACATGATTTGTTCATCCAGTCGATGAAGCTAAAGAACACTTTGCGCTGGATGGTGGGCGAGGACCTGATCACGCACCTTGGCCAGGAGTACTACGATTAACCCGCGCTAGGCGCTGTGGGCTGCGGCTGATTTCCCCTGACTGCGCCGCCGCTCTCTCCTGGTCTGCGAGCTTAGAATCGAGCGCGATGATACTCGCAGCCGGCTTGGATATGATATCTTTTGCAGTTCACACGAGCCTGCCTCAATCCAGGGCAGTTGGCGAAGAGCGGAGCATCCCTTTCCTATCATGCCCGCGGAGCGGTGGAGTTTCATCCAAGGAGCAGTGTTCATGAAAAGCCTGTACAACGGGAAAGCCATTCCACCGGAGGGCAAAGCGATCGGTTACATCGGCGGAGAACTGCAGGTACCGGATACACCGATTATTCCGTTCATCGAAGGCGATGGCACCGGGCGAGACATCTGGAAAGCGTCACGGAGAGTGTTTGATGCCGCAGTCGAGCAAGCGTACGGCGCAAAAAGGCGCGTGGCGTGGTTCGAGGTGTTTGCGGGAGAGAAAGCGTTTCATCTGTTCAAAGAATGGCTGCCGGATGAAACAGTGGATGCGATCCGGGATTTTCGCGTGGCCATCAAGGGGCCGCTGACGACGCCTGTGGGCGGCGGGATTCGCTCGCTGAATGTGGCGCTGCGGCAGACTCTCGATCTTTATTCCTGCGAACGCCCGGTGCGTTATTTCCGCGGAGTTCCCTCCCCCGTACGCGAGCCGGAAAAAATGGATGTCATCATCTTTCGCGAGAATACCGAGGACGTGTATATCGGGATTGAGTGGAAATCCGGCACGCCCGAAGCGAAGAAGCTGCTGGAATTTTTGAACCATGAAATGCTGCGAGGGAAGAAGCAGATCCGCTGGGATTCCGGAGTGGGCATCAAGCCGATTTCGCCGACGGGCACGAAGCGGCTGGTACGCCGCGCGATCAAGTACGCGCTGGCAAACCAGCGAAAGAGCGTGACGCTAGTGCACAAGGGGAATATTCAAAAGTTCACGGAAGGAGCGTTTCGCGATTGGGGCTACGAGTTAGCGCGGGAAGAGTTCCGCGCGCAGACCGTTACGGAGCGCGAGAGCTGGATTCTCGATAATCTGGAGAAGAACCCGGCGCTCACTGTGGAACAGAACGCGGCGATGATCGAGCCGGGACTCGAAAGGGCTACGGATACGTTCAAGAAGACTATCTACGAGGAAGTGAAGCGGACGCTCGATACGATTTCCGCGACGCATGGCAAGGGCCAGTGGAAACAGAAGCTGCTCATCAACGACCGCATCGCGGATTCCGTTTTCCAACAGATGTTGCTGCGTCCCGATGAATACAGCGTATTGGCGACGCCGAACCTGAACGGGGACTACCTGTCCGATGCGTGCGCGGCACAGGTGGGCGGTCTGGGCATCGCGCCCGGATCGAATATCGGAGACGGTTTCGGCGTTTTCGAAGCCACGCACGGAACCGCACCGAAATATGCAGACAAGGATGTCATCAATCCGAGTTCGGTGATGCTGTCGGGAGCGATGATGTTCGACTTCCTCGGGTGGAAGGAAGCCGCCAAGCTCATCGAGGACGGCATTGCACGGACGATTCAACAAAAGCGCGTGACGTATGACCTCGAGCGGCTGATGCAGGGTTCGACGAAGGTGGGAACGTCGGCCTTCGCAAATGCAATCATCGAGAACATGAAGGGTGCTGCCGTCGCGAGGTAGTTTTCCGGACTCATTGACCAGCTTCGATTCTCAGTTTTTAACTTTCATTTCTTGGATTGGAAATTTCAGTAAGGTTCTGGGTTATTAGTTACCAGTGGGAAGAAGTCCGCCGTTGGGAGTGAATGCAAGCCGGACGTGAGAATCTCAAATTCAAGGGTTGGAAAGAGGAGAAGATTGCATGCGGAAGAAGGTGACAGTGGTAGGCGGCGGTTTTGTGGGGTCGACCACGGCGCAGCGGATTGTGGACATGGAGCTGGCGGACGTGGTCCTCACGGACATCCTGGAGGACGTACCAGCCGGCAAAGGACTGGACATGTTGGAGTCCGGGCCAATTACGCGAACAGATTCGCGCGCAACAGGCATTTCCACAGCAAGCGGAGACTATTCGGCAACGGTGAACAGTGACGTGGTGGTGATCACCGCGGGATTTCCGCGCAAGCCCGGGATGAGCCGCGATGATTTGCTGAAGGCCAACTACGAGGTCGTAAAAGGCGTGGTTCAGCAGATTGTCAGGCACTCGCCGAACTGTATCCTGGTCATGGTGACGAATCCGCTGGACGCCATGGCGCAGGCGGCGTTCAAAATCAGCGGTTTTCCGAAAAACCGGGTGATGGGCATGGCCGGCGTGCTGGATTCTGCGCGCATGAGCACGTTCGTGGCGATGGAGTGCAAGGTCAGCGTGGAGAATGTGCATTCGTTTGTGCTGGGTGGACACGGGGATGACATGGTGCCGCTGCCGCGTTACTCGACGGTGGCGGGAATTCCGCTGCCCGACTTACTTCCGAAGGAGCGCATCGACGCGATTGTAGAGCGAACGCGCAAAGGCGGCGCGGAAATTGTAAATTTGCTCAAGACCGGCTCGGCATACTACGCGCCGTCTGCTGCGGCTGTGGAAATGGTGGAAGCGATACTGAAAGACAAAAAGAAAATTCTGCCGTGCGCGGTGTACCTCGATGGAGAATACGGGATCAAAGGACTCTTTGTCGGCGTACCGGTGAAACTCGGCGCCAAGGGCGTTGAAGAGATTATTCAGATCAAGCTGACGCCGGAAGAGAATGCGGCGCTGCAGAAGTCGGCAGCATCGGTGAAGGAGCTGGTGGCGGTACTGGGGTTATGAAGTGGCTGGATGATTGGATGCTGCGCAGAAAACAGCGACCGCAGGTCAGAGCGAGTAAAACGATGAAACCTTTCAGAGCATTGCTGCTTGGCGGCCTGATGAGCGTTGCGGCCAACACTTTCGCACAGAGCCGGGACAGCGAGGTGAAACCGGTGCGCGTGGCGCTGGTCAAGATGCCTTACGTCGGCGAACGAAATGTACCCGACACTTCGCGCGGGCCCGACTATCTGGAAGAAGGCGGAATCCGAAAGCTGCTCGAGCAGCAAGGCGTCCAGGTGAAGCCGACTGTGACGGTCACCTTGACTGCTGAGGAGGAGAAGGCTTACGGCTCCTGGAACCACCTCGCGCTGGCGAATGGCGATATGTCCAAGCTGGTTGCCGAGGAACGGGGCAACGGCGCTCTTCCGATCGGGCTTCTTGCGAACTGCAACGGCATTCTGGGAATGCTCAGTGGGCTGCAACATTCCGGACCCAACGCGAAGCCGCTGCGCGTGGGCATGGTTTTCATCGATGCGCACGGTGATTTCAACACCCCCGAGACCACGCTCAGCGGCATGCTCGGCGGAATGCCGGTCGCGATTGCGGCGGGACAATGCCTCACGCGGATGCGGCTGAAGGCCGGCTTGGAGCCCGCCCTGCCGACACGCCACATCGTTGAGATGTGCGTGCGCGATACCGATCCCCTCGAGCAAGAGCTCCTCGATCGCTCGGAAATTCAGCAGTTGACTTTGGAAGATGTGCGCACGCGGTCGGCGAACTTGCACCGGGAGATGAAGCGGCTCTCAGAAGCGACTGACGTGATCTACGTCCACGTGGACATGGACGGGCTCGATCCGCGTGAAGTGCCCGGCGTCGCGCTCCCCGTTCCGGGAGGACCAACCAGCGCGGAGTTGGCGACCGCGCTAACCGAAATGTTCAAATACGAAAAAGCGGCGGCGTTCGGGGTGGCGGCCATGCCCTTCGACGACCGGGACAAAACCGGCGTGTCGCGCCATGCCGCCTACAACCTGATTCTTGGAGCAGTGAAGGGCGTTCAGCAGCGACGAAGCGAGTGAACGCTTAGCTGAGAGCTCGCGCCAAGCGAGAGCTGTCTGCTCGTGCGAGAACGGTACTCCGTCCGCCCAATGTTTATTGCGGCTTTGTGGGCGCCGAGGTTTTCGGCTTTGGGGCCGTCGCAGGCTTTGCCGGCGCTTCTCCCGCTGCCCCAAAGAGTGTTGCGGTCTTGATGGAATCGAGCTTAGGCCAGTTTTTGTCCAGATAGGCCTTCCCTTCCCTGGTGATCAGGTCCTGGTAATCCCGCGGAGTGTTATCGCCATATTGGTCGTAAAACATATCGACTACTTTCATTCCTGTGGCATCCACGACACCAAAGGGAGCAAAGCCCTGGGCGTCCAAACTGGAATTGTCCTTGAGGTTGATGAACACCTGGGTGGTCCGCGTGTTTGGTCCCGCAGTGGCAAACGTGAGATAGCCGCGCTTGTTGCTCTGGGTCACGGGGTCATCTTTCAGAGTGGCGCGCTGCCACGCGGCGGAAACCGGCGGGTAGGCGCTGAGGCCGAATTGCACGATGAACCCGGGAACCACGCGGAAGAAGCTGGCGTTGTCAAAGAAATGATGCTTCACCAGATTGTAGAAGCGGTCCGCACCGATGGGAGCCCCCGCGCGGTTCACAGTGACCGTAAACTCGCCGCGCGTGGTTTCGAATTTCACCTGAAAGGTATCGGGAGCTTTATCCTTGAGCAGCGCAGGGCGAAGCAGGGTCCTGTCGTACGCCCGCGTCGGAGCGGGCCCGGTCTTGGGAGACGTGCCAGCTTTGGGCGCAGTAGCCGCCTTGGGCTGTGCGGGAGCCTGCGCTGGAGCTTGCGCGGATGCCCGCGCTGCGAAACCAACCATTCCAATAAGAAGCAGTCCTGCCAGCTTTCTCATTTCCCCTCCCTCTCCCCTCTCGAACTGAGTGGCACAAGCAATTTCTATTTCCGTGGCGAAGAGTTCAGCTCGCGGCTGACACGCTCAACTTCGGTCATAACCCGCAACGTATTTTCGCCGAGAATCTTCCTTACGTCACGCTCGGAATAGCCTTTTTTCAGGAGCGCCTCGGTGATTTTCGGGAGCCTTGCAGCGTCTTCCATACCATAGGGCATGTTGGCGCCGTCGAAATCGGAGCCCAGACCCACGTGATCAACGCCCGCAACTTGCACGGCGTGGTTGATATGCTCGACGATTTTTGTCCAATCCACGCGCGGGAGTTTTCCCTGCTCGACATACTCGCGCGTAAGGCGGTCCCCTTCGATGAGCTGGCAGCCCTCATTGTCGCCGCAGAGCTTCTGTACTTCTTCACCGATGGCCTTGTTGATTTCTGGATGCGCTTTCTCCGCGTCTCGAAATTCCTGACTGAGGAAGCCGGCGTGGTAATTGATTTGAATAACGCCGCCCTTTGCCGCGAGGTCCTTCATCATTTGGTCGGTCATGTTGCGGGGAGCGTCGCAAATGGCACGGCACGAGGAATGCGAGGCGATCATCGGAGCTTTGCTGATTTCCAGGGCGTCGTAGAAAGTTTTGTCGCTGACATGAGAGATGTCCACGATGACGCCAAGGCGATTCATTTCACGGACCACGTCTTTGCCGAAATCAGTGAGACCGTTGTGGGCGGGTTTGTCAGTGGAAGAGTCAGCCCATTCGTCGTTTCCGCTGTGCGTCAGCGTCATGTAACGGACGCCGAGCGACGCAAATCGGCGAAGCACCTCGAGGTCGGAATTGATCATGTGGCCGCCCTCGACACCCATCAGCGCGGCGATTCTCCCTTGTTTGTGAGCTTCGCGGACTTCGGCGGCGGTGGTGGCTAGAGCCAGATCCTTGGGGTGAGTGCGGACCTCCTCGCGGACAGCTTCGATCTGAGCCAGGGCGCGATTGACCGCCTCGCTTCCCGTGATTTTGCTGGGAATCCAAATGGAGAAAAAGATAGCGCCCAAGCCTCCTTCACGCATGCGGGGAATGTCGATGCTGCCCGCCGAGTTGCGCACGCCGAGATCGAATTTGCCATCGAGAAAGCGCTGGGTCGTATCGTCGTGCGTATCGACAACGATGGAAGAGAAATGCAGTTTCTGGGCCCCGGTCGAAATATCGCCTCCAGTCATAGCCGCCACCAGCACCGAGCCGGCTGAAATGCAAAGTCCAACGCTGAGGAATGTTCGGAGCATCTCAAATTCTCATTTTCTCCGCGAGTCACCGAAGACCGTTATTGCGCCTGCATCTCTCTGCTGACTTTTTCTGTCTGCTCCATCACGCGCAACAGGTTACCACCGAGGATTTTGCGAATGTCATCGTCCTTATAGCCTTTGCGCATGAGCGCTTCCGTGATTTTCGGGAGCTTGGAGCAATCTTCCATCCCTTCGGGCATGGTCGCACCGTCAAAATCGGAACCCAACCCGACATGGTCCGGGCCGACAAGCTCCACGACATGGTCAATGTGATCGATAATTCTTTCCCAGCTCACGTGGGGAAGTTTTCCTTCTTCCGTTAACTGCTTCTGGGCGTCTGTGACTTTGCGCGAGACACATTCCTGATCATCTCCACAGCTCTTGGAAATCGCGTCGAATTGTGCAACGACTCCTCCTGAGATTTTATCGGAAGCGTCTTTGTAAGCTTGATCGATGAAGCTGCGCTCGTAGTTGATCTGGATCACGCCGCCTTTGGAAGCCAGGGCTTTGATCATGTCGTCGGACATGTCCCGCGGATGATTGCAGAGGGCGCGGCAGGACGAATGCGAGGCGATCAAAGGGGCCTTGCTAACTTCGAGCGCGTCATAGAAAGTTTTGTCTGCGACGTGGGAGATGTCCACCATGATTCCCTGGCGGTTCATTTCGCGAACAATGTCCTTGCCAAAATCGGTCAGCCCGTTATGCACAGGCTTGTCCGTCGAGGAATCCGCCCATTCATCGTTATAAAAATGTGAGAGCGTCATGTAGCGGACACCCAGATCGCCGAACATGCGCAGGACGCGGATGTCGTTGCCAATCATGTGGCCGCCCTCGACTCCGATGAGCGCCGCGATTTTGCCCTGCGCATGCGCGCGGCGCACCTCTTCCGCCGTGCGACAGAACATCATATCTTTCGAATACTTGCGGACGTTCTCGTGCACAGCGTCAATCTGGTCAAGAGCCTTCTGCACCGCCGGCGGGCCGAGGATGCGACCATCAATCCAGATGGAAAAGAAAATTGCATTCATGCCGCCTTCGCGCATGCGCGGAATGTCCACGTGCCCGTCGGGATTGCGCTTGCCAAGATCGTAGTTCTTGGAGAAAAAACGCTGCGTGGTGTCGTCGTGAGTATCGAGAACGATCGAAGAGAAGTGCAGCTTCCGCGCGCGTTCGGAGATATCGTCAGCGGAGACGCGGCGCGACAAGAAAAATCCCGCGGTCAAGCAGCAGCTCACACACAGAAATGCCAGGATTCGGCGCATTGATTTCCCCCAGAATATGGAATGCCGAGAGAGTTTACCCTAGAAGCCAGCCAAGGAGCGCCTGTTTCCACGCGTCGCGATTCACTTCCGCGATGGATTCGGTCAATGGAATTCCTTTCGGGCAGGCGTGAACGCAGTTCTGCGCGTTGGCGCATTCCTGGATTCCGCCGGGACCCATCAGCGCTTCCAGCCGCTCTCGCTTATTCATCGCCCCGGTGGGGTGCATGTTGAACAGGCGCACCTGGCTGATGATGGCCGCGCCGACGAATTGATTGTGTTCGTTTACCTGGGGACAAACTTCCAGGCAGTTTCCGCAGGTGATGCAATTCGAAAGCGGATACCCTTTTTCTTGCACTTCGGGTGAGACGCGTGGACCTTCTCCAAGATCGTACGTGCCGTCGATGGGGATCCACGCTTTCACGCGCTTAAGGCTTTCGAACATGAATTGGCGGTCGACGGCGAGATCGCGCACCAGCGGAAATTTGGACATCGGCTCAAGCCGTATGGGCTGTTCGAGGTGATCGACCAGCGCCGAACAAGCCATGCGCGCTTTGCCGTTGATGAGCATAGCGCAAGAGCCGCAAATCTCTTCGAGGCAATTCGAGTCGTAGGTGATGGGAGTGGTCTTTTTGCCGTCGCGTGTGACGGGATTTTCGGCAATGTCCCGCAGGCAAATGATGGCGTTCATCGAAGGACGCCACTTGAGGGAAAAATCTTCCCAGCGCGCGGGCTCCTTCGGCCCAGCCTGCCGCTTCACTCGGATGATGACTTGTTTCGTTTCTGCCATAATCCCTCGACCCAATCTACCAACGCTTTGCTTCTATTGAAGAGAGATTCCTCGTCGCTGTGCTCCTCGGAATGACCATCCTCGCCGGATGGTCACTTCACGGCGTCGTACCGTCGCGCCCGCGGCTTGATCAAAGTAACGTCGACCGGCTCATATGTAAGCTGGATGTCGCAATTCACCCACTTCGCCCGCGTGGTCTTCAGCCAATTGGCGTCGTCGCGGTCCGGAAAATCAGGCTTGTAATGCGCCCCGCGCGACTCGTTGCGAGCCACCGCACCCAGCGTGATGACGCGCGCCAGAATAAGCATGTTTTCCAGCTCGCGTGCGAAGTTCAGCGTCTGGTTCGACCATTTCGTGCGGTCACTCAAATTGATTTTCTTGTAGCGTTCCTGCAGCGTTCGAAGTTTCGCGTCCGCCGCTTCCAGGTTCTTGTTGATGCGCGTCACGGTGACGTGCTCGGTCATCACATCTCCCAGTTCGCGCCAAATGGTGATGGGATTTTCCGAACCGTCCTGGCTGAGCAGCTTCTGGTTCTTTTTTTCCTGCCGCTTCTTTTCTGCGTCGAAAGCCGCCGAGGAAGTGGATGCAGCTCCCCTCTCCAAGTTCTTCGCATACTTGCTGGCAGCAGCCCCGGCGAGCCCTCCGCCAAAAATACAGGAAACGAGCGAGTTGGCGCCCAGACGATTCGCGCCGTGATACTGATATTCGCACTCGCCCGCCGCATAGATTCCCGGCACGTTGCTTGCCTGATCCTCGCCATTCACCCAGATGCCGCCCATCGTGTAATGCATCCCCGGAAAAACCTTCATCGGCTCTTCGCGCGGATCGACGCCCAGAAACTTCTCGTAAATTTCCAGAATGCCCTCAAGCTTGCGTTTCAGCGTCTCGCGCGGAATCTGCGTGACGTCCAGATACACCGCCGCTTGCCCGTCCAGTCCCAGCTTCTCCTGATACACAATGCGGTGAATCGCGCGCGTGGCGATATCCCTCGGCACCAGGTTGCCGTACTTGGGATACCATTCTTCGAGAAAGTAGAAGCGCTCCGCCTCGGGAACATCCTTGGGGCGGCGCTTCTCGGCAGGATTCCGTGGCACCCACACGCGCCCGCCTTCGCCTCGCGCCGATTCGCTCATTAGCCGGAGCTTGTCTTCGCCGGGAATCGCCGTCGGATGCACCTGAATGAATTCGCCGTTCGCGTAATCCACCCCCTGCTGAAACAGCGCCGACTGCGCTGAGCCGGTGCATACGACGGAGTTCGTCGACCTCCCGAAAATCGCTCCGATTCCGCCGGTGGCGAAGATCGCGGCGTCCGCAGCGAACGTCTTCACTTCCATGGTACGCAAATCCATCGCGCAGATGCCGCGGCAGATTCGGCCTTCATCGATTACAGTGGAAAGGAACGTCCAGCCCTCAAATTTTCTGACCTTTCCTTCCGCCTCGTGGCGCCGCACCTGCTCATCCAGCGCGTATAACAACTGTTGGCCTGTGGTCGCGCCTGCAAACGCCGTGCGGTGATAGAGCGTTCCGCCGAACCTCCGGTAATCCAGCAATCCTTCCGATGTGCGATTGAACATGACGCCCATGCGGTCCAGCAAATCGATGATCCCGGGCGCCGCTTCACACATACGCTTGACCAGCGGCTGGTTGGCCAGGAAGTCTCCGCCGTAAATCGTATCGTCGAAGTGCTTGTCCGTCGTGTCGCCTTCGCCCTTCTGATTCTTCGCCGCGTTGATGCCCCCCTGCGCGCACACCGAATGCGACCGCTTCACCGGCACGATCGAGAAAAGGTCCACCGGAACCCCGGCTTCCGCCGCGCGAATGGTGGCCATCAGTCCGGCCAGACCACCACCCACGACGATGATCTTTGGCTGTGTCATTTGCTTATGTAATAGGAAGCGAACGGGTGCCAGTTCAGACGAAAACTGATCACGATGAGAATTCCCACGATGCTGAACACCACGCCAACCACTACGCCGAGGCGTCCTGCGGCTTGTTGCGCCTTTGCGGTTGCCACTAGACCCCACTTACAGAGGAAATTCCAAATCCCCACGCCCAGATGGAACGAGGAAGCCAAAATGCCAACGACAAAAAAAAGCAAATACCACGGATTCTGCATATCGCTCTCAACCGTCGCATAGGTGGACTTACCATGTGTCAACCAGCGCTCCGTATAGAGATGCCAGCCGATATAGGCGAAGGCGATTAGGCCGGTATGGCGTTGCGTCGCGTACAGCCAGTTCCCCACCCACGGATACGCAGAAACGTTGGATTTCCCGCGCAGCCAGATGTACACGCCATAGACCCCATGGAACAACATTGGCAGGAAAATCACGCCCCATTCCACGAATGGCCGAAACGGAATCGTTTGCAAGTCGCGCGAAACTTCATCGTATTTTGCAGCGTTGACCAGCGCCGCGCTGTTGGACCAGAAATGCTCCGCCAGAAATGCTCCAACGGGAAGTACGCCAGTAAAAGAATGAAGCTTTCTGAGGAAATAACTCGTGTCAGGCCGGGTTGCCGTGGAAGACATGCCCTCTCCGCCGCGAGATTCCGTGCCGGTTCAAACTCGATGAGCCGGAGGAGCGATGAGAAATCGCGACAAAGCCAGTATAGGCAGATGCATTTACCGATGCAAGCTAACCTGTTTCAAAGGACCGATTTTTTCTCGCGCAACTCTCGACTAGACCTTCGCGAAATGCGTTGACACTCGAATACCTTCTTGTTACTTTTCCCCTGCGGAAAAATTTTCCATCCCAGTCCACTCACGGAGGCACGGCAAACCGGCACCATGGCGTTCGTCGCGAAGAAGATCTTCCTCACCAAAGGCGTCGGTAAGCATCGGGAAAGGCTCTCCAGTTTCGAGCTCGCTCTTCGGAACGCGGGCATTGCCGCCTGTAACATTGTCCGCGTCTCCTCGATTTTCCCTCCCAATTGCAAACTGATTTCCCGGAGCGAAGGCCTGAAACACATCAGGCCCGGGCAGGTGGCCTTCACCGTCATCAGCGAAAACTCCACCAGGGAACCGCATCGCCTCATCGCCGCCAGCATTGGCTTGGCGCTCCCGAGTGACAAGAGCATGTACGGATATTTGTCCGAGCATCATTCCTTCGGCGAAACCGAAGAAGTTGCCGGCGAGTATGCCGAAGAGCTCGCCGCGGAAATGCTGGCAACGACCCTGAACGTGGAATTCGATCCCGACTTGTCTTTCGACGAAAAAAAAGAGGTCTACCGCATTTCCAACAAAATTGTTCGCACCATGAACATCACACAATCCGCTGTCGGCGACAAGCGCGGCCTCTGGAGCACGGTTCTCGGCGCTGCCATCTTAATCGGCGAGGACGATTAAACTCCGCCTGGCTCGATCGTCGCAGAGCCCCAACTGCTCGGCTTCGCAATCTGCGCGTCTCCCGGCCAATAGCGGTATACCTGGTCCGAACCGCCAGTGGCATCCGTCACGTCCAGGGCCACGCCAATCGTCTTGCCGGGAGCGCCTACAAGGCCCATTTTTTCGAACGAAACCCGGATCTCAATGACCTCGCCCGTGCGCGGAGGATTGTTCCCTTCCCATCCGGGCTTCGTATGCGTGCATTGGAATGCCCCGCCGCGCTCGTAAACGTTATATTCTCCGTTTCCCTCGCAAAGATTGGTCGATACGTGGAGCCACCATTGCCCCGCTGACCATTTCTCTCCGCCCCTCCGTTCCGGATCCACCATGATTTCCGGAAAGATTCGCTTGCCCGCGTGCTCGACGCCGTCAAAGGCGAAGTAGAGATTCTGCGCATCGTGCTTCAGAAGCACTTTCACCGTCCAACCAGGCTCCACGTAAATCGCTACGTCAGCCGCTCCCCTCCATTCACCGGGTTTCACCACTCCGTCGATGTTCGCCGGACTTCCCAGAGGAATCTTGACAAGCGGCCTCGGGCTGCGAGGCATGCCGGAGCGTGCTCCGATCAATGCAAACAGCGAAAAGAAGAAAGTGACCAATCCGGCGGCTACAGATCGAGATCGTAGGCGGTCTCTAGCCATTTTTTCACTTCGTTATCGATTTCACCCACCGATTTCAACTCCATCCGATGAGTAATCCTGTCTTTTTTCGCCAGCCCGCCGGTATCCACCAGGCGTTTTGGCAGCTTGCCCTTATACTGCGTGAGGCACAGGCCGAAGTCGATGCGCGTATTTGTCGTGGGCTTGATTTGGGCGAAAACGTGCTTGCGGTAGAGTGGTACGATCGTCTTGCACGGGCAGGCCTTTACGTCGGCGCCGAGCGACTTCCCCAGCCTCAGCAATTCATCATAAACCGGTCGCAACTTTTCTTTCGGTCCGGCGTATTGCTCTTCGACATAGCGCGCCGCAGCCTGCAAGTACGCTTCCGGAGTATCCTCTTCGCCCTTGCCATCGGCGCGCTCCACAATCCACCACGCACTGTTCGTGCCCAGCTTGTGCTTCGTCTTCAGCCACTCGCGCCGCGCCTTTTCGTCTTTCGGCCCTTCTTTCTTCACCAGCGCAAGCCACTCCTCCAACGATCGCCCGGTCTTACTCTTCAATTCCGCGACCCATTTCTGCACCATGGCTACACCCGGATGAACGTCGTACAAACAAACTGATCGTGCCGCCTCACCTTTTGCCATAACTGCCTCCGCCCTCGGTTTCAGCGGGATAAAAGTCGCGGGCCCGCTCCCTCAGCTTCGTTTGAAATAACAGAGCCGCTCCAGCACCGCTCCCACGATCAACGGCAGCGCCACGGTCGCGTCATCGAATACTTCCGCAAACCGCCCGCCTTCCTCAGGCGGAACGAATTTCCCCCAGGAAACCGCCTCAGTGTATGTGCTGCCGCTCAGCCCGCCCCAGCTTACCGGCTCCGGACA
>Ga0209802_1000067_pt1 | contig 68356 bp, 64 predicted proteins | sample GraSoiAngelo_129_FD_185886 | JGI IMG/M metagenome (GOLD analysis project Ga0209802, IMG submission 185886) | Grasslands soil microbial communities from the Angelo Coastal Reserve, California, USA - 14_0927_12_40cm (SPAdes) (version 2) | ecosystem: Environmental > Terrestrial > Soil > Grasslands ...
GCGGCCGAAGGCGTGACCATGAAAGGCATAGGAATCGCTGAACGACCCGAAAGACTTTTGATACTTGCGTTCGCGACCTTGCTCTGGCCGCTCTCCCATGGATTTCTTTTCTGGGGGGTCTTGCTGATCGCAGTACTGTCTTCGATTACTGTAGTCGATAGGGTCTATAGGGCCTCTAGGGCTCTATCGCGATGACTGGCTGAAGTGTTGAGGTCCGCGTCTTTCGTCCGCGGATCGGACTTTGGAGACTCCAAAGTGTACTGCACAGGAGACGCACAGGTTCTTCATGACTCGCTGGCGCGCAATATACGCCCCTCTTGCCCGCAACTCCTTAGCCAACGTGGGCTCAACAAGAGACACCCAAGAAGTGACCCGCTTCATCTTGTCCCTTGGAGATAACATCCCACAGTTCGAGCATTGGACTAGTTCGCTTCGGCCTTTTCCGCCCTTGCTGCGTCCTCGAGATCTTCTTTTCTTCGGCAACTCTCTTAATTTCCAAGAGCAGGAGGGGGTCTTTACTATTAACCTCTTGCTGTAGGGCTCAGATCTAGCAGGACTAGCGTAATGGACATTGTTGTATGCGGCAACCCGACCTTGGACGAACTGGTCCAAAAAAGTGGGACGGTTCGGATCTCCCCCGGGGGTAGCGCACTTTTCGTTTCGGGTGCTGCCGACTACCTAGGCGCCAAAGTGGGAATTATTGGGAATATCGGCGAGGATTATCCGTCGAGAGTCCTCAGCTTGCTCAAGCATCAAGGGGTGAACTTGAGCCTGTTGAAGAAGACAGGCGGCCCTTCAACTCGATTTCGAATCAGCTACGATGGCGGGTCACGAAGGCTTTGGTTGGCGAGTGCGGGTCGTCAAATAGAGTCGATCTGGAGAGGAAGTCGAGTCGAAGGAGTTCATTTGGGACCCGTATTCAACGAAATCCCTCGGTCCCTCATTCATTCTTTACGGAAGAAATCTGGTTTTCTGTCTTTGGACATTCAGGGTCTAGTGCGCAAAGTGAATCTATTGGGAGAGGTCCAAGTCTTGCGACGTAATATCGACCCTGTTTTGAGAATGTGCAACTTGGTCAAAGCATCCATTGATGAAGCCAAGTTTCAAACTTCTTCCCGGGACCATCAGGTTATCCTTGATAGATTTCTTGCAAAGGGCCCAAAATACGCAATCATAACACTGGGAGCCAAAGGATCATTATTCGGTGTGCGAAACAGCCAGAAACTCGTCATTCCCGCATTTCCTGACAAAAACATCAAGGACCCGACTGGTGCCGGAGACGTGTACGCGGGCGCGTGGTTGACTTCCTATCTTCGGACCAAGGATCCAGTGTGGGCCGCCGCAGTAGGCTCAGCCTTTGGCTCGCTTGCATCCCAAAGAACTGGACTCTCCAAGTTCAGAATCTCTAGAAGAGAATTGTTCCGCCGCACTAGCTGGGTCTACAATAACGTAAGTCCGCTGTGAGTCTAATAGGATCTTGCGAAGACTACTTCTCTCGAGTTCGGAGCGCCGCAATACACGCACTGTCCTCTCGCGGATTCAGTGAGGGGGACGATCCGGACGGTTGCTCCTGTCTCTAGTTTGATTCTTTCTTCGCAGTCGTTGTCTTCGGATAGGAAGGCCTTGACGAACCCGCCAACGGCTTCTATGATATGCGCGAATTCTTTCATATTGTTCGCGGTGGTCGTAAGCTTCGCCAGGGTCTCATTGGCCTTGCGGAGAAGAGATTGTTGGATTTCGTCCAATAGGCTGACTATCTGAGTCACAGCGTCGGTTTGAGGCACAGCTGTCTTCTTTCCCATATCCCGTCTCACGAGTGTGATCTGCTTCGACTCCATGTCTCGGGGTCCAATCTCAACCCGAAGCGGTACTCCTTTCATCTCCCACTCGTGATATTTCCAGCCCGGAGTATACTGTTCCCGATCATCAATGTAAGTTCGGATAGAATGCTTTCCGAGGCTATCGGCGATGTGGTGAGCGGTTTGTAGAATGGTTTCTTTGTCTGATTCTTTGTAGTGGATCGGGACGAACACAACCTGTGTAGGCGCCACTCGAGGGGGTAGGACTAGTCCCTTGTCATCGCCGTGGGCCATAATCATTGCTCCGATGAGTCTCCAGGAGATTCCCCATGAGGTGGTCCATGCGAAGTGTTCTTTCTCGTCCTTGCCCAGGAATTTGATCTCGAATGGCTTGGAGAAGTTCTGCCCCAAGTGGTGGGAGGTTCCCATCTGGATAGCCTTCCCATCGGGCATCATCGCTTCGACGGTTGTGGTGTAGACTGCCCCCTTGAACTTCTCACGCTCCGTCTTCTTACCCACCAGAACAGGTATAGCGATTTGATCTTCGACAAGTCGTCGGTAAATTTCGAGGATTGTCATGACCTCGTTTTCGGCTTCCTCCTCAGTTCCATGCACGGTGTGGCCTTCCTGCCAGAGGAACTCTGTGGTGCGGATGAACGGCTTGGTCGAAGTAATCTCGGCGCGAAGAACCGAGTTCCAGACATTGATGAGGACGGGCAGGTCCCGCCAACTCTTCACCCACTTGCTGTACGACTCGTTAATTATCGTCTCAGAAGTGGGCCGAATGGCTAGCCGCTCACCAAGCTCATTATTCCCAGAATGGGTGACCCAGAAGACCTCGGGTGTGAAACCCTCGAAATGTTCGGCCTCTTTCTTCAGCAATCGTTCGGGTATGAGTAGGGGAAAGTAGGCGTTCCGATGCCCGATCTCTTTGATTTTCCGGTCGAAGTGTTCTTTGATGCTCTCCCAGATGGAGAACCCGTACGGCATAAGGACCATGAATCCCTTGGCGCTGGAATAGTCAGCTAGCTGAGCCTTGGTAACGATCTGGGTGTACCATTCGGAGAGATCGTCAGCCTTCTTTACAGTAATTCCCAGATCCTTAGTGCTCATAGATACATCCGTTCGAGTTCTTGATCGGAAAAAGGTCTAGAGCGGTAGAGGTGAATCTGGAAGAAGTTCACCCAATTTGATCCTTCCTTAACACGGCACCGTTCTGGATACAATATTTAGCTTTTCTTTTCCTGACAATAACGCAGATCTCGGTCTAGGATTGATCACTCTGAGACCGGTTTTCCTTCTCGTTTGTGTTCGTAGAGGACTACTGATGAGACTGTGCTTCTGACTCCGTTGATCTTGAGCACTTCGTCTTTGAGGACGTTGCGGAAGGCTAGGATGCTCTCGACTTTTAGCATGCAGACGATGTCGTATTCGCCTGTTACTTCGTACACGTCGGTAACTTCGGGTAGTTTGACGAGGCTCTGGGTTACGTTTTCGAGTTCTTTGGATTCGACGAATAGGTTTAGAAAGACTCGGACTTCTTTCGCCATGGTTGACAATCCATTACGGGTTCTCTCAACAACTAATCGAGGGCCCTATTAAGCGACAATGCCTGGCAGGGGATGCCAAACAAACGCAATCTGACGACAAGCGCGATTGGAATCCGCTGGCCTAGGATTCGTTTGATTTGATTTTCAGTTTCTTCGGTAAGTACTCGTCTACGATGTATGTCAGTCCGTATCTGCTGAAGGCTTCCTGTTCCGATTTTTTCCTGACCTTCCGGAACGTGTCTATTTCTCTCTGCCAGAGTCCTCCAGCATAGCGGGGATCCTTCTCAAGCTCGTTCAACCGTTTCAGATCCAGGTCCGTCAACGGGTCGCTAGGCAGCTTGTAGTCCACAATGTCTGTGGCCCAGACTCCGCCCCAGATCGCATCCGGAGTATTCAACTCGCGAAGGTGCGCAGCGTTCGCAGAGCCGGAAATAATGACCATGGCAATATGCATCCCCCATGGGTCGCCGTCGGTGAATATGTAGACTGGGAGATCCAGCTCCTGATTCAATCGCCTCAGCAGAAAGCGTGTTGCTCGCGGCGCTTGCCCCGCAGTGTGAATCAGAACCGCGTTGAACCGCTGGTGGACCCTTTCCTCAATAAACCTCGTAAAAAGTCCGCCTTTCTCAATCGCTATCACCTTGTCAACCTTCTTCTTTTCCGGCCGGACAAACTCAGATGATGTTAAGGCAGGACCGATCATCACCCCGTCAGGGTGGGAGGACAGATTCAGAGTCCGACCCTCATAGCCTGGCACCGTATACTCGACCGTGAGATCTCCAAAGATGGCGCTACGCTCTTCAGGAAAGACGTTGAAGTCCTCTCTCGAAAACCCTGTAACAGTTTCTAGGTCCGTGATGAGATTGTCGCTCTCCTGCTGATCCTCAAAATCCATCTCGTACGCCTGTGCAGAATAGAACACGTCCCGCAAAGTACTCGTCTTGTTCTGTCCGGTTAGCTCGTCTGTGAACATCGCAGTCCATAGCAACTGCGTAAACGGGCGGATGTGTCGGACGTTACGAGCACTGCGCTTCACGTTTCTGTTTCCGAGAATGTACTGGCGGGTTTTCTTGTCGTAGAGGATGTTGGCAATGGACCGGCTCGGCATCTTGATAGTCGGGAACTCCTTCTTCGCCAGCTGCTCGTACACTTCGCCGCCTAGATGCTCGAGGGAGGAGAGGACCTCTTTCTTCCTCTCCTTCATGACCCCTTTACTGGGTCTGGTCTTCTTCTCCTTCTGTCTCTTCGGCGCCATATTTTATCAGACCCTTGAGCAGTGGTTTAATGTCAGGCTCCTTCTTAGCCCTAGACAATTTCGTAGAGAACTGCGCCACCTTTGGTAGGTATTTCTCAAAAACATCGACCCTCCTCTTCTCCTGCGCAAGATGCTCTCTACGGCTGAGATAGATCCTAAGATTCCTTGACGCCTCTCTGATCGCATTGAGAATCTCATGCTCAACCTCCGGACGGTCAGCGATGAACTCCTTCCCCACAGTCTTGTACGGAATCTTCGTGCTGCAAACGTGGACGAATACGGCGAGTGGTGTCTCGCCTGGGATGACCCTGTAGCCGCGCCAGTCTATTTGTTCAAGTACCTTCCAGGAAACATCACTAGCTTCGTCGAACAGTAGAGGAATCTTGTTTGCGAACCGGAAGAGCAGTATCTTCCCTTGGGTCTCTATCTGCTTCCCACTAGCGATTCCTACCTCAATAATGAATGGGAAACCCGAGTAAGTGGCGGGCTTTCGCTGGAGAGTTGCAACGTACGCGGATCCATTCTGGACATCCTCATCACTTATGCCTAGTTCCTTCTTGATCCCCGTTGCCAGTAGGTCGGCGCCTAAGGGCGAGAGGCTTGTCGGATCTGGAGAGACGAAATCCTCATAGTTCTTCATGGCGCTGACCAGCGTAACCATGTCACCCGAAGACAGATTCCGCGGGTTTTTCTTGGACCCGAGCTTCGCGTACAAGAGGAATTTGCGCGCTGTCGTCTCTCCGATTCGCTGGAAGTTCTTGCGCAAGAACTCCTGTAGAGTCTTTGCGTTGGTGAGTTTGAGCATCCGTTGGACGGTCTCGACATCAACTCCATGAGGGTGAGGCAGCGTCTCGGTGGGTGCAGGCGGCACCACAGTGGTCCCTCTAGTGAAGTGGTAAAGTCGTCCGCGAGGATCGACAAAGGTAAGATTAGCGTAGGGAACAATGATGGCGGTCTGTTTGAAGTATTCGAGGATCCTCGGCATCGCCCTGGAATAGTCCGCTTCAGTCTTGAACTCGATGATGGTCCCTTTCCAGTGAGAACCGTTCGGCCGAGTCTTCTTCTTGAGCACAATCGGCTTGTTATGCTGAATATCAGTTCGGAGGCCGATCTCGGTAATTCTCTGCTTGGGGTTGGTGCTAGAGCTAATCTGGGCCTCGCCATGAGTCGTTATCTGACCATACAACAACGCCATCTTTCCCCCAAGCCCGAAGGTGCCGCGGGTCTGACGAAGCTTGTATTTTGAACCATAAAGGACCTGTCCGAACGCTGAGGGTATGACATCCCCCGGTACGCCTATGCCATTGTCCTCGATTCTCAGATCATAGACTCCCGGACCGTCTAATGGTCCAGATTCGTGGGAGAGTCTAACATAGATGTCTGGAGGTATGCCTCCTGTCTCGCAAGCGTCGAGAGAATTCTCTACAAGTTCCCTGATAGTGGAGTAGATCGATCTAGATGGGCTGGTGAAGCCTGCGATGTCTCGGTTGCGGTAGAAGAAGTCGGCCGCGCTTATTTCTTGGAAGACTTCGGCTACTGTCATGCCTTTGGCCTAGGGCTTGCTGCGGCCGTCACGCTGTTTTCTTGGCTGGCTCTGACCCTTCCCACAGTCCTAGAGCTTTCTCCTTCTTGACTTTCTTTCTCCGTTTCTTAAGAATCTTATACACGGTCCCATGTTGTCGTCCTTCGATCAGTTTCTCCAACGCGTCCTTGGCCATCGATACGGATTCGAAAGTACCGATGATCGAGATCGTGTGCCCGCTAACAGAGATCAGGGTCCCGGTCAGTTCCTCGATGTTCCGTCGGGCCCTTCCCTCCTTGCCAATGATTCGGCCGTCGACCCGTCGGATTTCAGCCTCATTCTTTCCAAAGTAATCATGCAGATCGACAATCTCGAACGTATAGTCATCGTTGAACAGGGAGAACGCCCTCGGCGGGGAGAATCCTCGGCCTATCGCGAGAACCATGTCCTTTGCTCGTAATGCGAAGGACGGATCAGGAGAATCGGGCTTGACCCCGATATCGACTGATCCTGATTCACTGTCAATCTTTAGATCAACGAACAGTTTATCTTCGATCGTTGACTTGACGGATCCCTTTGGTCCAACGAGAACACCGATCCTCTCTTTCGGGATCATGGCATTCATTCTTGTCTCTGACATCAATCTATCTCCGGGAACACTTTTTCGAACGGGCGAGTCTTGACTCCTAGTCCTTTGAAGTAATGGTTCAAGTTTTCTACGTCGCGCTTCAAGAACAGCTTTGCTTCCGGATGCTCCATCGTGACTGCTTGGGCGAAGTCAATGAATACGGGGTATCCGTCGGGGACCAGGATATTGTACTCGCTTAGGTCTCCATGTACTAGCTTCACCTTGTCATGAAGGAATCTTAGCATTTCCAGGGTCTTCTTGTACCATGCAGCGGGCGCTTCAAGCCTGACCTCGCGGAGAAGCGGCGCAGACTTTCCATCTTTGCCGATGAATTCGAGAAGTATGACATTTTTCTCAACGTATAGCGGTGCAGGGACAGTAACTTTGGCTTGACCAGCCAATTCAAGGTTCTTGTATTCCTTCAAAGCCCACATGTCAACGAGGGATCTCGAATCATGAGGGATGTCTTTGAATCTCGGATCTCCATGAATGTACTTCAATCGACCCTGCCTGAAAATCGCAGATGACGTTAGAAAGATTTTGACAGCAACTTCCTTGCCTTCCGGATCAATCCCATGATAGACCCGGCTCTCCTTCCCCGCCTTGACGACACCAGTTATCTCCCTCAACTTTCCAGTGTTGAGAATTTTCATGATTGTCAGAAGTGTCCGCTTGTCGAAGACCTCCTCGAGAGTCTCCTTGTCCTCGCTTGACTGTATCCTGACGCGGCGCTCTCGGTCGTATCTCTCCTCACGCCTCTTGAGTTTCTCATCGACCTTGTCAGACATGAACTTCACATTTCAAGATGGCCAAGGGTGTGCTGAGTCTATGTTCTAGGCTGTGGTACCGAGAGACCCGTCAGAGACTTCCTCCACGGTCTCAAAGTCTTCGCTGAGCCTGAGACGGACCCGGCGGTCACGGTCGTACCTGGCCTCGCGCCGACGAAGATGCTCCTCGGGTTTGTCGCTCAATCCGAAGCGATCGGTGAAGAGGTAGTACTTCAATTAACGATTGGCACTCGAATCAGAACAGCAGAGCTGCAGGCGCGAAGTGCGGGGTTCCAACTTTCGTCAGGATGTTGCCGAGTTGAGTTAGTCTCGACGTTCAGTATCGGGGGTTGCTGTTTGTAGGGTGGTTGTTTGTTCCTTCGGACGGCCATCATCTGTTTGCCTAGTCTCCATAATGGCCGCAACTGTCCCTCTTGGCAGAGTCACCGAAGACTTCTCAGGTAGGATTCCGCCAGGTCGAAAAATTAGAACCGAGATTAGTATCGATGCAAATAGTATGTATTCGATCCAGTTCACATCGACGGGTAATTGGATGCGAAGCTTCACAATGTCAACGGTCTTAAAGAGGAAGAGAAATGAAAACGACCCGAGAGCCACGCCTGCGTTGTTCGCTGCGCCTCCCATGATTACCATTACCCATATCCAGAACGTCCATTCGTATCTAGTCCAAGTTTCGGAGCCAACCGAACCAGCGTAGAACGTGAGGAGTGCCCCGGCCATAGCACTAATGGCCGATGCTACAATGATCACGTTTCTCCTGATCGCCACATCGTCCTTTCCCAACGCCCTTGACGCCACTTCATTGTCTCTCACAGCTCTAAGCGTCCGTCCCAGCGGAGATCGGGCAGTCCTCTCAAGGTAGACGTAAACCAGAACAGCGAAAACGGAAAACACTCCAAAGACTGCGATATCTCTCACCCCGAGGGCTTCGGCCCACTTGAAAACATCGGGAACTTGAATGCCAGCGCTCCCACCGACTAGATCTCGGGTTCCTCCTAGAAAGATCTGGAATAGCTGAGCCGATCCTAGGAGCAACATTCCCAAATAATCCTCCCTCAGCCTGATTGCAGGGAAGGAGGAAAGAAACCCTAAGGCACCCCCAATCCCTAGGGCTAAGAGGACACCCAATAGAAGCAATCCAAAGGATAAGGGAATATTGTTTTGCAGGACGGCGTTGACCCGTGGCATTATCCGGGCCGTCTGTCCTGTAAAATCGCCAAGCGTGTCGATGCCTAGAATGATTGCTGCAAGTCGGCCGCAAACTGAGCCCGAAATAGCCGCCCCGGCAGCGACGAACAGAACCTTTCCGAAATTAGGGACGCCCGCGAAGCCTGCTTCGAGATTCAGACTGAGGCTGACAACGAGGTAAAGCGTGAAGAACACACCCAAGTCTGTCAGGAAGGTTATGATGTCTATTCCAAACAAGCAAAACGCGCATACAGGCATCCGCTAATGTCTCCTCGCGAATCGAAAGAGTCTTCGCCAATTGACTGACAAGAGGCTTCGGGGTAGCCTGCGCCACTTAACCGAGACTATGCCCTGTGGGAGAAACAACAGGGTGATGACCATAATGATGAGCGGGATTCCCTTCTGGTAGAGAGAAACCCAAGATCCGATTAGATCAACCCCTACCGCGGTAAGCAGAATTTCGCTCGCACCGATAATCAGCCCGCCGACCATGGCGCCATAGACACTTGAGAGACCTCCAAGGACACTTGACGCAAAGGTTTCGACTATGATGATGGAACCCTCATTGACGCTAGCCGGAAGCCAAATGGGATAGAAAGTGCCCGCGATTGCTGCAAAGCCGCCTGCGAGGAACCATGCGAACGTGTAAACTTTCTCAACGTCTATTCCCAGCACTCTCGCGAGTCCAGGATTCTCCACTGAAGCACGCATTGCAACACCAAACTTTGTCTTGGTAAGCAGTAAGAACAAGGCGGCTGTTATGAGCCCAAGTGAAATAGGCGCTACGTAGAGCATCCCTGGGAGTCCAAACATGGAGAAGTCGGTTCCAAGCGGGAAGAAGTCCTTGACATCGAACTTAGAATAGTGATAGTATAATTGGTCGGTGTAGATTTGGAGGATTCCCAGGAATCCAATATCTACCGCAAATGTTGAGATCATTAAGGCGACTAATGATGAGCCTCTCCGAGCTAGAACTCGGAGGATGCCGAGGTACATCGCAACGGAACTCAAACCGCCAATAAGGAATCCGATCGGAGTCCCAAAATACGGATTGATCCTGTCTACCTTATACAGAGTGAAAGAAGTGTAGATCCCGATCGTCACAAAAGAGCCATAAGCGAAATTCGGAACTTTAGTGGTCAGATATGTTAGGGTGAGCCCAATCGCCATCAGCCCAAAGAGGGAACCATAAACAATCGAGTTCTCGATGACGTACGGGGAAACCAAATTGGGCTCCTGTAATCACATGTCCTAAACTCTAATATAGCTTATATCGATGAAACCGATTTTGCCTCGCAAATGCAATCGCAATCTCAACCAGGATCGATGCCGACAAAACGGGTAGTGTCTCTTGCTGTTGCCATAATAATGCTCGTTGTGGGAGCCGCTGCGGGCGTTGCAGTAGGCTATTTTGGCGCGCCTCGCACCCCCACCAGTGGGCCTCTTTGTAGTTCTGGGCAGACCATTACGATCGGAGAACTTCTCGACCTTTCAGGCTCTCTTTCCGACCAAGGAAAGAAAGCGCAGGATTCTTCGACTCTTGCAATCAACGACATTAACGCGGCTCTATCCGCGAGCGGCTGTACCCTCAGATTTGCCAACCAGATCCAGGACTATGCTCATGACAACAATATCGCCCAGCAAAAACTGACATCGTTTGCCGCCGCCGGAATCCAGGTCGTTGTCGGACCGCTTAACAGTGCCGCGGCGAATTTCATCCTAACCTACGCCACTAACCACCACATCGTCCTCATCAGCCCCTCGTCGACCTCACCAACCCTAGCTCTAGCCGGTGACTACCTGTTCAGGACCGCCCCCAATGACGTTGCCCAAGGCGCCGCCGATGGGAGAATGCTCTGGGATCGAGGTGCAAGGGCCATAATCGTCACACATCTAAGCCCTGATGCTTACGGGGATGGTCTTGCAAATGCGACCGAAGTGAAGTTCAAGTCGCTGGGAGGAACCGTCATCGACGACATTCCATACGATCCAAATCTTAGAACAGGCTTTCCTGTCGACAAGATTTACACTGACTACACTAGTAACAACAGCAGCAGCACACCCGTTGGACTAGATTTCATATCATTCCAAGAATTCGGAGAAATAATCAACGAGATGAACAATGCCCACCCAAGCTTACTCAACACACGCATACCATGGTTTGGCACCGACGGAGAGGCTCAGAACTCTATCATAGCTAACAGCTCAAGCACGATCGGTGCTCTAGTCGCCAAAGTAAGATTGCCGTCTACTTTGTATGCCGCTGCAAGCAACACGAAGACCGTCGCGTTCCTCAACTCGTTCGACGCTGCATACCCCAACGTAGGATGCGATACCTACTGTCTAGGAGCATATGACGATTTGTGGCTTGGCGCACTCGCCACCCTTAACGCTGGCGTTAATGACGGGGCCAAGATACAGGCAGCCATGCTGAGCACTGCTTCAGGCATGTACGGATTGACCGGCTGGATGGGGCTACAGCCAAGCGGAGACAGAATACCAACATCCTACCAGATCTGGAAGGTTATCGCAGCCGGCACTGGCGGTACTTGGACTGAAGCCGGTACGTGGGATCAAGCCTCGGACATCATTACTTGGATCGGTTCTCCTCCGTAGGAGAGAGCCTAACTACCCAAACTCCCATCTTTTTGTAAGCCTCAATGGAAGCGAACATACTATCAGTCAGAGACATAAGAAAATCATTTGGCAACCTACGCGCCTTAGACGGAATCACGCTGGACGTACCCGAAAAGAAGATCAGCATCCTAATCGGTCCGAACGGATCAGGCAAGACGACCCTGATCAATGTAATTAGCGGACTCTACTCGCCAGACGCAGGCAAAATTATTTTCGAAGAGAGCGACGTAACTGGCCTTCCTTCGTACAAGCTGTATGGCATGGGAATGGCTAGGACTTTTCAGATACCCGCTCTGTTTTGGAAACTAACGGTTCTTGAGAATCTTCTGATTGCGGAAAAAGGAAACCCCGGGGAGAGCTTCCTCAAATCGTTGCTCAACAGATTCTGGAAGGACAGTGAGCGGAGAGCGATGGAGAAGGCGTCGAGGGTACTTGACTTGCTTGGATTATCTAGAGTGTGGGACCAGCCAGCATACTCCCTGAGCGGAGGACAGATGAAACTGGTCGAAATCGGTAGGGCACTGATGTCAGATGCCAAGCTTCTTCTCCTCGATGAGCCAGTTTCAGGGGTCAACCCGACTTTAGCACACGAGATATTCTCTAGAATATTGAAGCTAAGGGACGAACTCGGGATAACCTTCTTCATTGTCGAGCATAGGCTTGATGTTGCCCTGAAATATGTCGACGAGATTTTCGCGATGGCTCTAGGGAAGCTAATTGCGTCGGGACTTCCCGACGAAGTAATGAACGACAAGAAGGTCATCGAGGCCTACATAGGCGGCTAACTTGCTCAAAGTTGACAAGGTCTCGGCAGGCTATGGAAACCTCCAGATTTTGACTACCGTCTCTCTCGACGCTCAACCAGGGGAAGTAACGGTAATAGTCGGGCCCAACGGTTCAGGCAAGAGCACGCTCCTAAAAACCATCGCGGGACTCACAAATCTCTATTCTGGCCGGATTACTCTCGCAACGAAAGAAGTTCTTCTAGACCTGACTCGGCTTGCACCACACGAAATAGCAAGAAACGGCATTGCATACCTACCCCAAACGGAGAGCACGTTCACGCATCTAACAGTAGCAGAGAATTTGAAGATGGCCGGTTACACGGTGACGCGTGAGGCCCTCAGCGACAGACTGGAGAAAGCTCTTGAGATCTTCCCCAAACTTTCAGCATATATGAACACGAAGGTCTTGAGCCTAAGTGGAGGAGAGAGGCAGATGGTTGCTATGGCAATGGCACTGTTGCGGAAGCCCAACGTAATTATGTTCGATGAGCCAACGGCGAATCTTGCGCCGATCATAGCGACGCAAGTGTTGGACACGATCTCCTACCTCGCTAGTGACTCTGGAACCGTGATCCTTCTAGTGGAGCAGAACGCCACCCGAGCGCTTCAAATCGGACACCGCGCCCACTTGCTGGTCAACGGTCAAACAATTTTCAATGGAACCGCCAAAGAACTGCTAGAACACAAGGAACTCGGGCGACTCTACCTGGGCCTAAAGGTCACCCAGCCCACGGATGGCGACGCTGGTCGTGGTGCTGGTCTATCCAACTAGTTCTCGCGACGGTCAAATTCACGAATAATTAGGTAACCATCCTAGAATAGTAGAAAAGTCTATTGTAAGTGAAACGGTTTCCCACTACGAATCACTGACTCTGGAACTCGCTCCCTCCACTTTTGTAGCCATGCAAGATCATCCGTGGCCTCTCTGAGATCGTCCGGTAGCATTTGGGGAATCTCATCTGAGATCGGATACCATCTGTAACACTCACTGCAAACGAGTAAGCCTTCAGTGATCTCTTCTTTCTCTTCGAAGACGTGAAGTTCGAGTGGGTAATGCTTGTCAATAGGACAGGCAAGTATCTCCATTAGACGTCTCTTCAACGCTGGTCTGACAGAAGCTGTTCATTTCACGAATTAAGGTTGACTGTGCAAGGTCGATCGTAGCTCTCCTACAAGAGATTAGGTTCGCTGAGACCCTTCCGTATCTAGACGGAATCGCGATGGGCACCTAATTCGTGTTGAGCGTCATCAGAGTCTTCGATTTGCCTGACCGAAGTGCGGCATCGCAGACCCGTATTGCTCTTAGGGCGTCTTCTCCAGAGGGGGCTTCTTTCGCATCGCGAATTATCGTTTTTAAGAAGTTCTCAAGTTCGAGCTTGAGGGGTTCAGCCCACGGGGTGTAAGGTTTGACAAGTCGTTGAGAATTTTCCAGCGTGATCTCCTGTGTGATGTAGTCCAGGCTGATTGTTGCGTCGCTACCAGTAATGATCAGAGTTCTGACCTTCCGAGGGGTGAGCCAATTCGCATCGATGAACCCGGTGGTCCCCTGCTTGAAACGCAGCATTATCTCGGCATAGTCCTCGTAAGAATGGGTTCTCAAAGAGCCTGTTTGCGCAAAGACCGCGGCGACCTCTTCTTCCAGCAGGTACCGCATTGCATCGATGTCATGTATTGCGGTGTCTTTAACCACGCCTACATCTCCAATTCGGATCGGCCATCTGGCTACTCGACGGCCAGTTGCAATGATGACGTCACCAACCGTTCCCTCTTTCAACATTTTCTTCACAGCTTTTACCCCAGGATTGAATCTCTCAATGAATCCAACGAGTAGCTTCACTCCAGCCTTCCTTGCCAAATACACAAGTTTCTCGGCGGACTTCTCTTCGCCGGTCATTGGTTTCTCGACAAGAAGATTCTTGCCGGCTTCAATGGCCAACAGGCCGACCTTCAAGTGAGTCTGGGTGGGAGTGCAAACGGTAACCGCTTCCAGCTTCGGGACACGAAGAAATTTGCTTAGATCGGAATACCAAGGGACACTATACTTGGTGCCCATCTCTTTGGCTCGCTTCTTGTCAGCGTCGCAGATGGCTACGAGGTCAGCTACTCGACTCTGACGAAGGACGCGGACTTGATTTTCGCCCCAGAAGCCTGTGCCTATGACGCCAACAGCAACACGTTTCAAGTATCGCAGGTGCCTCTTCCAATAGTCGTATAGAAGAGGCCGGTCTTCTCAACATTTGAAGCTTCCAGAACTCTAGTCAAATCACAGATCGCCCCCGGAAGATTCATTTCTGTTGCAAGTTGATCTGCATCAAGCTCTGAGGTGGACGATTTCGGAAGCGCAACAACGGTGCAGTTGGCCTTTGCGACGGCCCTGAGGAGACTGCTCTCGACCCGAGCATGCTCTCCAACCATCTGTGCCCAGGGCTGGGATCCAGTCTCTCCTGGGTAAAGTGATATTCGCGCCCCTCTCTTACGGAGTGATTCGATTATTGGTGGCGACTCTGGCTTAGACCAAGGGTTCTTGAGTAGTCCATCAGTTCCGAGAATTGCAACTCTAGATCTCCTAAGGGGGTAACCGCAGTGGCTGAGAGCCCTCCGTACCATGTCCAATATCTGAGATTGGTATTCTTCGTTTATGGAGTGAGTTGCTCGCACAAGTCTGGGCGAGTTCCTTCCTTGCGGGATAGATAGCGCTATGCTTGTTCCGATCGATTCTCGTTCAGGAGTTGCGTTTGTATGTTCTGTGAGGGTGATTCGGGTGTCTCTACAGAGCTCTAGGACTTCATCATAGTTGATTCCGTGAGCTTCTGACATTTTCGAGAGTTCCAGTTGAAGTGCTCTTGTTACTTCGCGATTGATGGCAGAATAGAGGCCGGATGCTTCCGCGACTTCTATTGTTGAGGTCAGGCTTAAGGTTGGAAAGATCCGAAGGAGTTCCTCTTGGAAAGCGTTTGAAGGGGCCACATCGAAACCTGCGAGCACTTTCCGTTTTTCCTTGAACTCTCGGATCCTCTCACCCGCCCAGAGTAGCGGAATATAGTAGAGGTTCATGTCAACTCCGATCTTTAGTCCGCCGTGTTTTTCTATCGTTGACTTTAGGACAGAGGATGTGAAGCGAGGTTTGCAGAGACCCGCGAAGGCAATACTGGTTCCGGTTGCGAGTCCGGGGGCCAGGTTCCGTACGGTCATCTCAAAAGCGTTGGTTTGCTCGGCGCTGGAAACGTGGGTCGTCAGAATCAGGGTCTTAATTTGGGGTAGGGGTAGTCGATGGTAATCTGGCGTTATCCTGATTTTCCCTGACTTCTTAAAGATCCCAAGGAGCCAGAGGGCCTCTTCTAAGCCCGGCCGGTTAGCATGGGTTCTTCCGTCGTCCCCGAAGGGTCCTACAAGATAGTTGGGAATTCCCGCCTCAGCATAGAGAACGGAGAGGAAGAGTGCCTCTGGATTATCGCCGATGATGGCAACGGAATGGTTTTCTTCCATGGAACTGATCAGTTGGTTCCGACAAATCAGGTAGGAACAGTCGAGGATAGTTCGCGATCTGCTTAACCGATTGCATCTACTCTGTTGAAAGATTTCCATCCAATCAGCAACAAGGTTGCCTGCGTTAGGCGCAAAATCTGTCAGTGCTGACCGTGAATGTCGGATCTTGGACGTCTTCTATCTCTTATCTGCCCATGACGTCTCACAGAATTTGATCTGGGATCTCCTAGCATGAAAATCTGACCCGAGATTCTAACCCCGAAACACGCCCTGTTCTTCGAGCCGTTCTATCAACAGTTGCACGGAGACGATCAAGGTCGAAGCAGACTAATCGATGCCAATTGAGCGTCGCCTTAGGACACTCAACAGAAGCAGGAATCAAAATATAAGCGGAGACTGGGCGCAGCCCTAGAGAGATGTGCCTGTAGGCAGTGGCAATGATGCTAGGGAGTTTATCCTAGAAATCCCACGAGGGATTCCGACACGACAGTTAATGGTTTGCGCATCTTGGTCACGGGGGGATGTGGTTTCATCGGTTCTCACATAGTGGACAGCCTTTGCAAGAAAGGCGCACAGGTAACAGTTTTTGATGACCTGAGTAGCGGGTACAGGGAAAACCTAGAGGATGCAACGGAGAATGTTAGCGTGGTTCGGGGAAACATTGCAGACTATCGGAAGCTCTCAAAGGTCTGCAAGGGTGTAGACCTAATTTCGCATCAGGCGGCCCAGCTCGAAATAACGAAGTCCTTGAAAGATCCGGTCTCGGACCTTAGCGTCAATACGGCGGGCAGCCTGAACGTGTTTAATGCTGCAGTTCGCAACCGCGTAGAGAGGATTATCTACGCTTCTTCCGCCGGGGTTTACGGCGAAGCGCAGCACCTTCCCCAAGACGAAACGCACCCGACCAACCCTAACTGGCCATACGGTGTTAGCAAACTAGCCGTCGAGAAGTATGCCGACATATACTCCAAATATCACGGAATCGCAACAACAGGTCTCAGATACAGCATCGTCTATGGACCTAGAGAATGGTATGGCAGAGTGCTGACGCTGTTTCTCAAGAGAGCCCTAAAAGGTAAGCCTCCCGTTGTATGGGGGGGAGACCAGGTTCGAGATTTCGTATACGTGTCAGATGTCGTAGGCTTTCATGATCGGCTAATAGACAAGGGCCTTGACTACACTGGCGTGTTTAACGTTTCATCAGGCGTCGGAACCAAGATTCGAGACTTGGCGGATCTGGTCGTTGAAGCCTTCGATCTTGAAGAACCGATCTACGAGAGCATCCGCGAAGGAGAAATGTCCAAGGCGGTTCCGGGACGTAAGAGGCTACCTCTTGAGCTGAAGAAGATGATCCTAGACAACTCCAAAGCCAAAAGGATCGGTTGGCAGCCGAGGATCGGTCTAAAGCAGGGCCTACAGAAGGAACTCGATTGGGTAAGGGAGAACACGAATAAGTGGGAAAGAATGCGGTACTAGCGATTTGGCTGTGACTCCTCCAGTACTCGTCTGTCCCCTGCAATGTTGTGCTGCCGTGGATCGAGACAAAGAGACACCGGAGGGTGATGGTAGGAATAACAGTTGGAAGTTTGGATAGACGTCAACACACCAAAGCAGGCTCTATTCCTAACCCCGCTAGTGGAAGAGCTCAACGAACACGGGCATGGAACACATGTTACATCGAGGCACTATCGAGAAGCAGAGGGTTTGCTTCGCAAGTCCCGTTTTGAGGTCACGTTCGTAGGAAAACACGGAGGCGCTTCGCTTCTCGACAAACTCGTCGCCAGTAACGAGAGAATACGAGGGCTGGCCGATCTCGTGCCTGGATGGAGTCCCGGGTTAGCCGTGCATTTTGCGTCACCTGAATGTGCGCGGGTCGCCTTTGGACTAAGAATACCACAGGTTTGCATTTCTGATTGCCCCCATACCGTAAGCGTCGACAGGCTTACACTACCTCTAGTCGACCGACTCGTAACCCCACGTATAATCCCCTACGAGGCGTGGAAGACCTACGGTGTTCAACGCAAGGCCATAACAAGATACGATGCACTCGACCCTGCCGTCTGGTTGAAACGGAGAAACATAGAGAAACTCAACATAGAAGAACTGGGAGCCAACCCAAATAGAAGGACAATAACAGTAAGGTACGAGGAGAGCTACGCGTCGTACCTCCTCGACAAAGATGCTTCCTGGGGAATCGACATACTCGACGCCCTCACCTCAAACTTTGGAGAATACAACATCCTGGTTCTAGGTAGGTATGAAGAACAACTCAGCCACCTCGCCGAGAGATTCGGCAACAAGATAATCTTGCCAAAGGAAACCATCGACGGTGCTGCTCTTCTCAAGGCTACCGACTTATTCGTCGGAATGGGCGGAACCATGACCGTTGAAGCGGCACTGCTCGGAATCCCTTCGATCTCAGCATATCAAGGCGGGCACCTATACTATATCTCATACTTGGTCAAACAAGGACTCACTCAGGAGGCCCATACCATAGATCGCCTAGTGGAGTCCGCGAAGGAGCTACTAGCCAACGAGACAAAGAGAAAGCTGCTTGCTGAGAGATCAAGGAACATACTAGACAGGATGGAAGACCCTATAGAAAAAATCATGACAGTGTTGGAACGGTTTTTGAAAATCTAGCAAGCATGAATGCAACAACCGTAAGACCTCCTCAAAGCATAAGTGCAGCGGCGACCAAGCCTTTCAGCTTCAGGGCACAGTATCGAAGTTGAGGAGTCGAAGGACCCTACCTCAAAAGACTCTTCTATCTCATTTACAAGACAAACAAGGCTTCAACGAAGGAAATCCGCAGATTTCTACTATTTCAAACCTGACAAGCGCAGAACAAGCTAGGATCAACAATCAGGGCAGGCGATTTCAGATCGCGACTCTTTCACGCTGAGCCATACGCTTGATCTATCACTTTGGGAAAGCGGTCGACTATGCCATTCCAACACGCAAATCGGAAGACTCGCCCAGAACCGCTTCAACTGGCGACAGCCCTCTCGGAAAAAGGGGGGGTAGGAATTTTTTTCTCGCGACGCAGAAGCGGGCTCCTCGACTGACAAGCGGAGTTTGTAGCATCGTTCTTAATGCACGATGACCTCTACGGCTTAGCCGCCGATTGTCTGGTCGAAGATCGGTTTGAACTCGTCTAGAAGCAGTTTCAGATCGTTCTCGGTCTTTCCTTCAACGTAGATTCGGATCAGCGGCTCCGTTCCGCTCGGTCTGACAAGGAACCATCCTCGTTTTTTGATGTCGACGCGTATTCCATCGATCGTGCTCGTAACTCCGTTTCCGAGCCGTTGACGAATCTTTTTCATCACATCATTCTTCTTCTCATCCGGACACTTGCGCTTCTCTTTAGCCATGAAGAAGTTCGGTAGACGAGCCATCAGCTTGGAGAGAGGCATGCGATTGTCTAGTATAGAATTGAGGATCAACACCGTAGCCATTGTCCCGTCTCTGACAGGCTGGTGTGGGGCATAGAATATTCCACCGTTCTCCTCTCCTCCAAGCATCGCCTTTTCTCGGACCATCGTCCTTGCCACATGTATGCTTCCCACCTTGGTCAGAATCACTCTTCCCTTTCTCTTCCGAGCCACTTCCGTTACTGACAAAGAAGAATTGACGGGCGTAACCACCTTGCCTCTCCCGTTCTTCCTCAGAATCTCATCCTCGATCAAGGTAAAGCTCTTGTCTCCCGAATGGACAGCGCCTGTCTCATCCACGAAGACTGCTCTGTCTCCGTCGCCGTCGTGCGCCACCCCAAAAGCTGCTTTCTCTTGCTGGACGAGTATTGATAGAGGGCCAAGGTTTTCTGGTCTGGGTTCGGAGCTTCGACCCGGGAATCTCCCGTCGATATTATCGTTGATCGTGACCACCCGACAACCGATGCGTCGAAGCAGTACAGGAGTAGTCAATGATGATACCCCGTTGCCTGTATCTACCACGACTTTCAGCTGATTGGCAAGTTTCTCCTTCCTGACATAGCCTTTGACACTTGACAAGTAAGGTTCGAGAGGTAGGGCTCGTTGCTCCCGCTGGCCCGGGATCCGGCCCGCATTCCAAGATTCCTTCGTGACTAGGCTTTCGATCAATTCCTCCTTCTCGCGGGGAATCTCGATTCCGTCAGAGTCCACGACCTTGAAGCCGTTGTATTCGGGCGGGTTGTGACTTGCAGTAATGACAAGCCCGGGAGCGGTGCTAATCTTTGCGAGGAATTGTAGCCCTGGGGTTGTTATGACTCCGCAGTCTTCCACGCTATTTCCTTGTGCGAGTATCCCTGCAACCGCTCCTTCTGCGAGCATCTGGCTGGAAGTCCGTCCGTCTCGACCCACGAGTATTTTCTTGCTCTTGAAGAGGGAAGCGAAGCTGGACCCGATTCCATATGCAAATTCTGAGGTAATGGTTTCGCCTACAACCCCTCTTATTCCGTTCGTCCCGAAGAGCCGCGGTGGGGTCAATTCTGGTTCTCTCTTCGCTTGAGTTGCTTTGTCATTCTAGTTCAGGATCATGGAACCCGGTTTGATGACCGCTCTATCGGGAATAGCTACTTGGCCCGCGATTATAGATCCCTTGCCGATCCTTGCTTCCTGCCCAATCGTGACTCCTTCTCCGATAAGTGAATCTTCTACTGTGCAGTTTTCGCCTAGGCTAGTTTGCTCAAAGACTATGGTCTCACTGATTTCTGCGCCCCTCTTTACGCTCACTCGGTCAGACAGGATCGTGAATGGTCCGAGCTTCGCGCTATCCTCGATTATGCAGTCCTTTCCTACGTACGATGGTCGGCTAATCTTGGCCGTCTGAATACTAGACTCGACGTTCGTTGTTCCTCGGAATTCGGCCCGCCGCAATAATTGCCTGTTAGCGATTATGTAATCTGGAATTTTCCCGATATCATACCAGAATCCCCTATGCTTCCAACCTCCCATTTTCCCTTGGCTTGCGAGTATCGGAAAGATTTCTCGCTCTAGGCTTACTGGACGTCCGTGAGGGATCATTGCGACCACTTTAGGGTTTAGCGCGTAGACTCCCGCGTTAATCCAGCCGGGACCTCGATTGGTTTCAGATTTCTCTTCAAATCCCGTAATCCGATCATTCACCTCAAGAGTTGCCAATCCAAACGGCCGCGGATCCTCTGCATAAGCAAGAGCAATCGTTGCTTCTGCGCCGGATAGAGCATGCGCCATCAAGAGTCCTCGAAGATCAATGTCACTGATCACATCCCCGTTTGCAACGATCAAAGGCTCATCCTTGCTCAACATGGACCTTGCAAGGCTTATGGGTCCACCTGTCCCGAGAGCAGTCTCCTCAACTGACAATACAGTCTTAGTGTCAAGCTTCCTCCGGCCGACCTCTATCCTCAACTTGTCCGACAGGTGGTTGACCGCAAGTATTACCTCGGAAACGCCTCCCCGTACAAACCATGCCGCCATGCGATCCACGAGAGGTACGCCAACTAGCGGAAAGAGTAGCTTCGGCTTAGAACAGCTCAGGGGCCTAAGTCTTGTCGCAAATCCTCCAGCAAGAACCAGCCCCTTCAAACTTGACGACTCCGATTGTCAGCGGAAGGTGCGCGGCCCAAAGTAATGTTATAGCCTTTATTGGGCGTCCCCTCGGGAAGGGATCCCGAGATCTACATGCAAATCGAAGGAACTGACTTGTCGACGCGGGCCAATCGAAGGAAGCGCGACCGTAAGGGATTGGAGGCAATCTTCACCTCCGAGAAGGAGCGAATGGAGGTCGAAATCCCCACTGGTGCGGCAGGCATCATCGGCGGCCTGATTCTTTCTGTCTTGGCAGTTTTTCGATCGGATGCCCCGAAAGTGCTTGGACCGTGGGGAGACACCGTCTACTCGGCCGTCACCCTTGGATCCCTCGGAGCACTTCTGTTCATATGCGGAGTTGGCTCATTCGCCTTCGGGGTTGCACACCGCGAAGCCAGACTACGGCACACATCGGCATCATCAACCACTGACATTGACTCAGGATTTGCGAAAGATAACGATCGGACGCAACGAATGTTTGGCCAAGGTTCGAGAATTGGCGCAGTAGCGTTCATCCAGAGTGTTGTGCTGGTCGGACTTTACTCGGGCTTCGTGCAAGAGTTCGAATCGAACCTGACCATGCAAACTTGGGTGAGGTCGAATTTTCCTATCGGACAGTCTCTTATGAGCTGGGAGGGCGTCTTGATCCTCTCAGTCTCTCTTGCTCTCTTACTGCTTCAGTTTCTACCCGGACGGTTTCTCTCCGAGTAAGAGAATCCCGTCAGCCCAAATTCAACCTACCCAGCCCGTTCGAGGGCTATGTCACCATCGTTGTCTCTTGCGATGAATCTACGAGATTTTACTACCGCAGTTCTTGCAGAACTTTGCCTCAACGGGATTCACTGTCCGACAGGTCGGACAGTCGGTCGAGTCTAATAGCGAGCCGCATTTGATGCAGTGTTTTGCTCCCTGGAGAAGTTGAGCACCACACTTCCCGCACCAGCGGGCCCCTTCCATCGTATCGCTTGGTCTCGCCGGGGCAAGAGCACTCGGAGAGAAGACGTCTGCAAGAATCACTACATCCCCGACAGTCGCGATCTTATCGTGTGAGACTTCAAACTCTCTCGACAAGTCTCTATAGTCGAGTAGCGTTTTGAACTGTTCCTTGTCGACTGAAAGCAGTAGAGATTTGATATCACCGGAGTCAGTTGGAATGGCCTTCCGGACTCTCCCCACCAGTATCCCATGCGAATCGACCACTTGAAGGCCGTTAAGGGTCTCCAGCCGCGCGTGAGAGTCTTTGATGGATGGTGTCTGCGGGAAATGGTCAACATATTTTTCGCACCCGTAGCAGTACCACCTCTTCTCGTGAGACTTTGTTCGGACAAATGTGAGAGATTGATTGCAGTCTGGGCATCTAGCCTTAGTCTCCTCTTCAAACATGGTATCCACGCTGAGTCTCAACGCGACGGTTTTACGAATCGAATATCTGCATGTTCTTCGCAGTTAATACCTTCGCAAGTCTTCGGGAATAGTAGTAACAGTGTCCAGAATGGAAATGGAACGAGGATCCCGTTTTAGCTTAAGAGCCATTGATTTCTTTTAGTCAATCTCGGCACTGAAACGACCTTCGGCGTTCCGGATACACGTTCAAGCGTATTCTTACTGTATTTACGTAAAAACGTAAATGCAATGAGACTGGGGAGAACACACCGATAGAATCTTCTCTAGACCGTTGAAATGGTTAGAGTCTTGGAAGCGAGGATGCTTGCGGTTATTCGCTTAATTCTTGTCTGGGACCTATTTCACTACCCCTACGATTGTCTCCTCATTCTTAGAAGTTGCACGGAGAATAGATTGGAATGGTGCAATTGGTACCTCACCTCGTCTAACATCGGTCTAGACCGACGACACTCCAGGCTTCAGCATTCTCACCTTGCAATATCACGGGATTCTTTCGCATCCACGACTCCGTCAGGGATCCGCTTACGATAGGTTCAACCGGCGTAGGGGTCACGCTTGAGACCGGAGTAACAACAGGAGTCATTCTTCAGAGGACGAATCATCCGCGCATCGTTGCCAGATTCAATGGTCGGCGACTGACTCGCACCGCGGTCTCGATTAAGGTAGCCAGAAGATATTTCGAACTCGATGGCAGGTCATGGAAAGCTGAGATCTCTCATGAGAGTCCTGTCCAATCAGGGCGTGGCTATGGCACGAGCGGAGCGGGTGCTCTCAGTCTGTCTCTCGCCCTAAACGACGCTATGAGACTGTGCTTTTCCAAAGCCGAGGCTGCTCAGATCGCTCACCTCTGTGAAGTAGAGTGCAAGACGGGCTTAGGCACGGTCGCGTCAGTTTTCTCGGGTGGACTCGCGGTCAGAACCGCTGCTGGAGCTCCAGAAATCGGGAAGGTGCAAAATCTCAATCTTCCTTCCTCATTGAGGATCGTATCAGCTAGTTTCGGACCGATTTCTACCCGACGAGTGCTTTCGAACCTTGACCTCAAGAAAACCATCAATGCATGTGGCAGGGCCGTCATTGAGAAATTTCTGCGAGACAATTCGCATTCCAACTTCATGGCTCTATCACGAAAATTTTCGAATTGTGTCGGACTAATGTCGTCCCGATTGAGAGAGGTCATGAATGCGTTGGATTCGTCCGGTTTCAGCTGCAGCATGATGATGCTGGGAGAATCGTTATTCTGCCTCCCTCCGCGGAACGACATAGCGCGAGTCGAGGCGCTTCTCCGTAGCTATGAATTGCGGCCGGTTGTATCAAGAGTAGCACAGTCAGGAGCTCGGCTGGTCTGAGATTCACATCTCGCCATCCTCGGTATCTGTCTCTCAAGACGCGAGACGTTCTCGTCAAGGCAGTAGCCAGTGGCCTTGTGGTTCCTCAGGGACTGATTGCCCACGGCAGAGGAGAGGCTTTTGATTATCTCCTCGGCGAGAGAACGATCCCATCAGCATCAGCTGCAATCTCGGCCGCGGCCGCGCTTCTGCTAAGAGCCGAATCGCCCGTCATATCCATCAACGGGAATGCCGCCGCGCTTGTCGGAAGGGAAATAGTGACCTTGGCATCGACCGTCTCAGCTCCTATTGAAGTGAACCTGTTCCATCGTACACCAGAGAGAGAGAAACTGATTGCGCGCCACCTGAAAAAGTTCGGAGCAAAGGAGATCCTAGGGATGGGTTCGGCAACCATGACCATTGGGGGCATTTCGAGTCCTAGAGCGAAGGTGGATCCCGATGGAATCGGAAAGGCAGATGTTGTGTTGATTCCACTTGAGGACGGGGACAGAGCTCAAGCCCTTGAGGACTCAGGCAAGAATATCATTTCGATCGATCTGAACCCGCTTTCGAGAACCTCTCAGGTCGCTTCAATTTCAATCGTTGACAACGTTGTCAGGGCCATTCCCGGACTGATCAAGGCCTCCAGGAAAATGAAGAAAGTCAATCGAAGCCCGTTGAAAACACACGCGTTGAACTTCAATAACGAGGCGAATCTGGCGAATGCGATAGAACAAATCGTTGAGTACCTTCAAGGATGGACCAAAAACTGAGGCCTGCTATCGACCCGGATAGGAAAAAGACATACGTCGCTTCGTTAATGAGGATGAAGACCGAGAACCGCAAGATTGTCATGGTCACATCGTACGACTACCCGACTGCGGCAATTGCAGAGGCCGTCGGTGTCGATTCAATTCTCATTGGCGACTCGTACGGAATGGTTGTCTTGGGCTATGAGAACACCATTCCAGTAACTGTGGAAGAGCTTCTACCCGTTTGTCGGGCCGTTAGGAGAGGCGCTACGCATCCTTTGCTAATCGGCGATTTGCCATTTATGAGTTTTCAGGTCTCATCAGAAGAAGCAATTCGTTCAGCGGGGAGATTTGTGAAGGAAGGTGGTATGGAAGCTGTCAAGATTGAGGGGGGCAACGAAGCATCAAGGATCGTGGAATCCATTTCCCGAATAGGGATTCCCGTGCTAGGCCACATCGGGGTCACTCCTCAGACAGCTACCTTGCACGGTGGGTATAGAATTCAGGGTAGAAATGTGGATTCGCGCGATAAACTCGTTGAGGATGCAAGGTCGCTTGAGAAGGCTGGAGCTTTTGGCATCGTACTAGAGATGGTGACCGAGGAGGTTGCTAAGGTCATAACTGAGACCGTGTCCGTCCCAACGATCGGGATAGGATCTGGCCGGTTTTGCGACGGGCAGGTGCTCGTACTTCATGACATCATCGGGTTGTATCCACGCTTCACGCCAAAGTTTGCGAGACGTTACGTGGATGTTGCGGGAATGATCAAGCAAGCCCTCCAGAACTTTACAGTTGACGTTCGAAATGGAACGTTCCCTGAGGAACAGCACGTGTTTAAGATGGAAGAAGACGAAAGGGCAAAGCTCGGTTCTAAACGGAAGAACTGAACTCTTTGAGGATCGTCATCATCGGCGCAGGAGCAATAGGTTGTCTCTTCGGGGGCCGTTTGCACACGGCCGGACAGAGCGTACTACTGATTCATCACAAGAAGAGTGTTGCAGGCTCTATTGACAAGAATGGAGTCAGCATTCGAGAGCTCTCGGGAAAGGTTGTCCGTGCGCACATCAAAACAAAAACGAGGTTGTCGAGGCACGACAAGCCAGAGCTAGTGTTGGTTACGGTGAAGGCGTACGACGTGGAAGAAGTTGCCTCTCTTCTCAAGAAGTCAATCGGGGATGGTGTTCCTGTGTTGAGCCTTCAGAATGGACTGGGGAACATTGACACGTTGGAGCGCTATCTAGGATCAGATTCTATCGTTGCTGGGACTACCACCGAGGGCGCTCTGACAAGAGGACCAGGTACGGTAATTCATACTGGAAGAGGGATGACTTGGCTGGGAGAGATCAACGGTAAGCTTTCTGAAAGATGCCTCGAGATTGGGAGGGCTTTTCGCGCAGCAGGCTTCCCTACGGCTATCAGCAATAACATCCAGGGAGTACTCTGGACAAAGGCCATTGTGAATTCAGCGATCAACCCCATCGCAGCTATTGCGCGCGTGAGGAATGGAGAACTGCATAAGACAACCGAACTACGCGAGATTTCACTTAGAGTAATTGACGAAGGCATTGACGTTGCCAAAGCAAGTGGGATTTTTCTCAAGCCTTCTCCAAAACGCCTGCTTACTAGCACCTTGGCTTTGACCGCAAAGAACAAATCGTCGATGCTCCAAGATATCGAAACCGGTCGAAAGACCGAGATCAGACAATTGAACGGTACGATATCGCATCTAGGGAGGTTGGTCGGAGTGAGCACACCTCTCAACGATCTGCTGACGAGGCTGGTGCTCTTCTTAGAACGGTCTCAGGATAGATTGTGACTCTACATTGTGTCCGGACCGACTCTGGTCCGGTGGGGAGCTGGTCGCTCGATCAGCACTCTTCATGAGGCAGAGGTCACGGAGCCGCTAGGTTCGAAATGATGTGAAAACGATGGGCTCTGTTTCCGGTTCTACGCTGAGGGTAGGGGCAGGCCTCTGCAGTCCACTCTTCCCTTGACTCTGCGGATGAAGTTTGGACATGCGAAACACTGGACGAAAGATACTGTCTTGTTCAGAACCGGGCAGGCTACGGCCTCCTTTTTCATTCTGGCGATCTGTTTCCCTCCCGCCACGCCCTTCAGATCCTGAACAAACTGCTTGGGCGTAGGTGGCGGCTTCTCTGGTTCAAGGATCTCTACGACGTACTTCGCTGGTGGAGGGTCTTCGCTCATCGACTTCTCTCGAAGCGAAGCGGAACGATCTAATTATTTCTTTGTTACTGATCTGATCCATAAAACCTCATCCAACACACAGTTATTGTCACCCTATTGATCTAAGGGCGGGCATCCGTTTCAAAGCAATCCGTGCCATTCAATCCGCCCGGAATGACTAGATCAATCCACACCAGATTCCACACTTACACTTACATCCATCCAAAAAATCGTAACAATGATTTCCAAAAACCCAAAAAGAAAACAAGAATTCTTTTTCAAAAAAATTGTATTCCGCGATCTAGGGCGCACGTCGCGGTCCCCATCTGAGGTGCTTCAGCGTGGAATGCTTATACCCCGTCCGTGAAGCAACGCTGTCCGATAACAGGATTGCCGAGATTCATCGATTCGCCTAGAACAGCGGTCGTTCTGTCTGGCGGCGAGGGTATTCGGCTAAGACCCATAACCGCCGACTTGCCGAAGGGGCTCGTAAAGGTTGGAGGAAAGCCGCTTCTACAATGGGTAGTTGAATGGCTCAAAGCAAACGGGGTCACGAACATTGTGATGGGCGTGGCTTACCTAAAAGAGCAGATAATCGAGTTCTTCGGCGACGGAGCACGCTTTGGCGTACGAATCCAGTACAGCGTCCACAGGGTAGCAGGAGGCACCAGCGAAGGCTTCAGGCTCGCAGTTAGCCGCTATGTCGAGGATCAAACGTTCTTTGCCCTGAACGGGGACCAGATCACCGACCTCAGACTAAAGACCATGCTCGCGAAGCATCAGAAGAGCGAGACTCTCTCGACGATCGCGGTTGTCCATCCTCGTCTACCATTCGGACTCGTCAAAGTCGACAAAAATGATTATTGTCGGGGATTCCTAGAGAAACCTGTATTGAAAGACGTGAATATTTCCACTGGAATCTACGTGTTTGAGCACGACATCGTGGAGCATCTTCCTCGAGTCGGTGATGTTGAAAGAACGACCTTCCCCAAGCTTTCAAGGGTCGGTAAGGTGGCCGCCTTCAGGCACGGAGGGTCATTCATCACGATTAATTCCTTAAGGGAGCTTGAAGACGCGGAGAGGCAACTCAGGAATCGAACAGATTGAATGTTCTCGTCACAGGCATCACCGGGTTCATCGGTTCAAGACTCGCTACGAGATTGGTGGAGCAGGGAGACGAGGTCTACGGGTTAGTTAGACATTCGTCGGAAAGAGAACTGAAGAGAATAGAAAAAATCGTTCCCAGGATTCATTTGATTGAAGGTGACCTTGTAAGATTTCATTCGGTTCTCTCTGCAGTGGAGACCTCCGATCCCAACATTGTCTTCCACCTCGGAGCACTCACTCCTGTTCGATTGTCATTCGACGATCCCTACCCATACATTGGGATCAATTTTGATGGAACAGTGAACCTAATCCATTCGATCGTTAAGCAGTCCCCGAATACTAGGCTGATCGCTGCTTCCACTGCAGAAGTCTACGGATGGCAACCCAGCGATCGTGCCATCCCGGAGAGTGCGCTTCTTAACCCAGCGTCACCCTATGCCGTGTCGAAGGCGGCCGCTGATCAGTATATCCAAATGGCGAACAGGATCTATCACCTCCGGGGAACCGTAATGAGACCGATCAACAGCTATGGCAGAGTCTGGGAAAGCGGCTTCTACACAGAGTATTTGATCTCAAAGATGTTGAGAGGAGAGACGTGCTATATCGGCGCGCCTGACTCGATTCGTGATTACATGTTCGCTGAGGATCATGTCGACGCTTACCTGGCCGTAGCCAGATCCGAGAAAGCAGTCGGCGAGGTCTACAACGTGTCCCCGGGTAATCCTGTTACAAATTCAGAACTCGCCAAGAAACTGTCGGGATTGACAGGCTTCAAGGGAAAGCTTGTCTTTGGGTCGTACCCCCCTGGCTATCCACAAAGGCCGCAGAGTCAAGATCCAGCGTATCTTGTTTTAGACAACACAAGAATTGGCAGAGAAGTTGGCTGGCGCCCCCGTCACTCCCTTGACGAAGGATTGAAGCAGGCTGTCGAGCTCTGGAATCGCGCGACCAATTAAAAGGCCAGAACCGCGGCGGCGATCTCACTCAACTGGCTGCTCCTTTTCCAACACGAGGAACCCCGCATAGCCGCAATCGTCACACACATATCGGATAGGAAGAATCCAACCCTCCAGAGGTGCCCGCGAACGTTTCACCGCAGCTCCGCATTGAGGGCATGAGAGTCGGCCCTGTCCACTCCTTCGTATCGAGCGAAGAACGTCGAGTAGAGTTGACAGCTCTTTCGCCTAATGGAGTTCTATGCTAGCCTCCGGGAAGCCGTAGCCGACTAGAACCTTCTTGACCTTGTCCCGATGATCTCCCTGGAGGATGATAGAATTATTCTTGGAAGTGCCGCCGCAGGCGCAATATGTCTTCAGTTTCGTTGCAAGGTCTGGGAGGTTGACGCTCTTTCCGTCAATGCCTTCGACAATGGTGGCTGGTTTGCCCCATTTGCGCATTTCCATTCGGACCTTTACGGTCTGCTGCTCCATGCTAATGGTGCCGCAAACACACAGGTCCTTAGGTAGGCCGCAGGTTGAACAAACATCAGCCATTCTAGAAGCCTGAGACTCCTTTGTGGTCGTCCACAAGCAAAAGATGGTGCTCTTCCATATTTAAGAGTGCCTTCAAACGTCTCGGATCAGATTCCTATTGAAAGGAAGAGTGCAAACCAGAATAGCCAAGTTCCGAAGAGCATGAGGAAGATGGTTTGCTTTTCTTGCATCCCGACTTCTGATGAAGTACTCATCGTGAAGGCTGAAATCGAGCTTGTTACTAGCGCCGGGTAGCGCAAAGCACGAGTTAGGCGTAAGCTTGGGTGTTCTGATAGGCGGGAATACGGAATCCGCGGAGTTCCGGAGATTGCTGCAGGCGTCTGTAGTTTGCTGAAACAGCGAGGAGTGTCGGTTCCAAGGTATAGTGATAAATATTCAAGACTAGTATAACCCGTGCTGCTTTAAAGTGGGAGAATGAGCGAACGCATCTCCGTTTCGATTGAGCTTGAGTTTTTCAACAAGTATCTGTTCAACGCTTTGAAAAGGAGCCTTTCAAATGCAACACCAAAGAGGAAGTTGGACATCATCTATTACTACTCGCGCGATCCTCGAGTCAAGTTCTCTATAGCTCTCAATGGTTTCAGCAGCGGAGGAGCTGCCGTGCATCCGCAGTGGAGCACTGTCTTCAACAACGTTCAGAACATGCGCCAGTATCTTCGCTAAGCGTCCTTTCCATCAGGCGGGCAGTCCAAGGGCATCCTTCAGGCCCTTGTACCGGTTTCGCACTGTGACCTCAGTAACATTTGCAATCTCAGCGATCTCCTTCTGAGTCTTCTTCTCGTTCTCGAGAACGCAAGCGACGTACAGCGCCGCCGCGGCCAGACCCATCGGGTCCTTGCCTGCAACCACGCCCTTCCTCCTCGCATCTTTCAAGACTCTGATCGCTGATTGCTGAGTCTGCATTGAAATTTCAGCCCTACTCGCGATCTTTGAAATGCATCTAATCGGATCCTCCACGGGCATAGACATTTCGAGTTCTCGCAAAAGCAGCCTGTAGCATCTAGCCACATCCTTCTTCTTGATCCTGCTGGCGGCAGCTACCTCCTTCAATGTCCGAGGAGTTTCAGACGATCTACAGGCCGCGTAAAGAGAAGCCGCCGCAATGGCGGCAATAGATCTGCCTCTCACAAGTCCGTTATCCAAGGCCTTCCGGTACACCACAGCTGAGCTCTCCTTCACATTGGCCGGTACGTGAAGCTTGTCGGTAAGGCGATCCAGCTCTGCCATCGCTTGCGCAAGATTTCTGTCAGACGATGAATGTACTCGAGTACGGATCTGCCACTTGCGAAGCCGGAGCATCTCCATCCTGGTCTCCATCGGAAGCTGTCGTCCAAACGCGTCTCTGTTGACACGGTCTATGACTGTGGAGAGACCCTTGTCATGAATAGAAAATGAGGTGGGTATACCTACGCGTCCTCTCTCGTCCTTCTCCTCTTTTGTGAAGGCACGCCACTCTGGCCCGCGACTCATCAGATTCTGAGACAGCACGAGCCCACAGTCCTGACAAATTGTCTCACCTTGGTCGAAATCTTCAATAAGATTTACGCTACCGCACTCCGGGCAGACGTGAATCCTCGAAGGGTTTCTCCCAGGGGCTGTTGGCGTGGTCGTGAGGTTCGCTCTCCGGCTTTTCCCGAGCCTCGGTCAGAGAGTTCGAACCGCACCGCGTCTGTCGTACCGAAAGCTCACGTCAGGAAAGTGAAAGCGTGGGACGCCATATATCATATAAGCCTTTCGACAAGTATATAGGGAACCTCCGGTTCTCGCCCGGAAACCCCTTATGAATACCGGGCTAGCGCCGAGCCTTTCGTAGCCCGGTGGTGTAGTGGTCTAGCATAGCATGGACGTTGCGGGCCAGACATGTAGACGTCCCTAATGGGCTCTGGATCCCTCCCGATAGGGTAGGAGTCACCTGCTGACGGGAGTTCGAATCTCCCCCGGGCTACCTCCCTCCAAAGAGGAGGGTCGATCTCTGGCTCTTTCACTTCCGGGATTTCGTCCGCACGAAACCTAAGCCGCTGAGAACATACGGGAGCGTATCCCTTGTCTTGAGCGACGAGCGATAAGCGCAATGATGAATGCACAAAAGGCGATGAGTGCCATTTTCTGCCAGTCTGCAAATCCCACCCTAGATATAACCTCATGTAGGGATGTTAGACTACGCAGATCAAGGTACTCCGATAGTCTGGAGTAGATCCAAAGAAAGGTCAGTCCTCCAATGAGCATCGCGCCGAAAGCATACTTTCCAAAGTTTCTCTCTTTCGAGCGTTTGAACGCTTCGGCTGCTTCACGGTTCCAGGGTTGGAAGCGGTCTTCATCGGACTCCACTTCCAGTATCGTTTGCAATCCGCGGGTTCGGTCCTTTGCATCTCCTTCCATCAGTCTCGCTTGTCGGGTTAAGCTGTCAAGTGTTTCGTCCGTTGTTGCGGCGTGAGGGTTTCGGTGGGATCGCTTGCCTTTGAAGCCAAAACGGTATCTTGATCGAGGAGGCCTGCTAGATGAACTCATCGCGCACTTCACCCGCTCTAGTCTCCTAGGTAACATATGTGGGTTGGAGTACCATCTAGGGTCTGAAGGAGGACAAAGTCAGGAGCCCACTTGCGACAGTGATCGCGAACTGTTCGGCTATCGTATTGGCTGGAATTCGGAAAACTGGAGAGATTGACCATGGACAACTATGTTTTATTCCAAAATTCCCTAGATAATTGACAGCCGAGTGGGTTTCGGTCTGTCGCGAGCTAAGTTTCAGTATGGAGCAGTCGCAGTTGGAGGCACATTCGACATTCTACACATTGGTCACGAGAAATTGTTGGCTAAAGCCTTCGAGCTTGGGGAACTGGTTTTCGTCGGAGTGACCGGAGATCGCCTGGTATCCAAGCTTAACAAGGATCATCCCGTAAGAACGTTCGTAATTCGGCGACGAGACCTCCGACAGTTATTGAAAGAGCGTGGTTGGCTCAAACGAGCGAGGATCACGGAGCTGAAGGACCCGTTCGGACCCGCGACCCGAAGAAGAAGACTCGGAGCTCTCGTGGTCAGTGAAGAAACTCGGGCGAATGGGTTGCGAGTAAACCAGGAACGCCGGAGCCGAGGCCTGGAGCCTCTTCGGCTCTATGTGGTTGGGATGGTTAGGGCTGACGATGGCAAGCTACTATCCGACACTAGAATACGACGCGGTGAGGTGAATCCGCAAGGCAGATTGGTGGTTGGAGTCCATGCGAGGACCCAATAGATTCACCTCGTCTGGATCCTTTTAACGATTCAGGCTAATTGGTATCTTAGGCCACTTTCAGTAGAGTATACGGTAAGCATCTGTTCAAGTTCGCGAAGGAAGCCGCCGCTCAGATGCCACCTCGAATCCTTCTTTTCAATAAAGCCGGCCCCAACGAGTCCATGGATCATGTTGTAGAATTGGCCTACGCTCATTCCGCGCTTGCTGATCCAGTCTTTCCACGCTTGTATGGGCAGGCCCGCTGGTTCCGCTCGCTTGACCTCGCGCCAGAAGTTGTGAGCTTCGCCGGCGAGAAAATCACTTTTCCAGAATACTCGACGAAATAGTTCATCCGGATTGCTTGGGAGATTGCCTGCCTTGAACAGAATGGTTGTTTTCTGTTTCGGCGGTCCACGAGCAGCTCTACGAGGCATCGAACGGGTCACTTGAATTCGCGAGAACTCGTTCTGCCTTTAATCCTTATGGTGACCCTTTGAGCCGAAGAGCAGCCGGCTTTCCAGTGTGGTGCTGTCAACGGTATTACGTAAGTAAAAACGTAGTTGAACGGAGATCAGATCCCCACAATAACTACGGCGACATTCGCTTACCTTCTTCAAGCTGGAACTGGAGCGCCAGCCCCATCGGGTGCCAATCGAATTCTGGGAGAGCCGGTTGGGCGAGGATCTAAGCTCCATCGAGCAGCTGTTTCTTTTCTTCAAGAGAGAGCTCTTCAACATAGACTGCTGTTGCCCTGAGGTCCTTGTGTCCCATGAGGCTCTGAACCTTCCAATAGTCGCGGCCCGTTTTCCTAGCCCAAAAAGTCCCGAAATAGGCCCGTTGCCGATGATTATGCAGACGATCCCAGTTAGGAACGCCGGCGAGTCTTGCATATTTTCGCAGAATGTTTGTACCGTGCTGTTCTGTAAGCGGGATGATTCTCTCGCCCTTGTGAACCTTCGAAGCTAGTTCCTGCGCAAGTCTGAGCCATTTCTCTCCAGGATAGTCAGGCTCTGTTTTTCCTCCCTTGAAATGAATCATGATCGTTTCGTGGCCGACATCCTCCTTCTTTATTCCAGGCAGGTTCACGATGCAGATGGCTTTATCTCCTGTCCTCTTCCTCGTGTAAGTGACTTTATTGTGGCAACCTACTATGCTTCCGATTCGCCATCCTCGCTCAAGTTGTAGTCCTAAGAGTAGGTGATCTCGCGGCACAGGCTCGGCCAACCCTAGTATCCGATTCTTGTGCACGTCGCTTAGCCGGGTTTCTCCTCGTCCATCTCTGATACGCATTGTGAAGCCAGTGCAGGTGATTGGTAACTGTTGGATAAGCTTGGAAGGAATTTGTGTAATATGGCTACGTTGGCATTGTTGTCCATGCCCGATGGCATGGCAGAGTGCGTTAGCACGAAGATGCCGAATTGGCATAGTCTCGGGACTTGATGTTGATTTCTAATTGAGCGGTATGCCTGTGGATTGACAGGCATTAACATATCGGCGAGAATACTTAGTACGTTTCCACAATTTAGTCCACTTTTCGCTCTTGCTAAAAGTGCAGTTTTAGCAAATACGTGTGCGTATTAGTGCTGATGACCCAATGGTAGTACGGATAACAAACCGAAGAGTTCTAGAAATCCGCCGATCAGTACGAGTCTGAGAATATTCGGTCCGCTCGGTCTATTCCAAAGACTAACTATTGTGTCGCGAGAATAGTTTTTTTCTCGACACTCTTGGGTTGGTAACGGATTTGGTAACCGTTGATGGTAACCGAATGGCCGGCAAAGGGCCCGGTCTTTCGCCTCTGGATAAAGTTGAACCACTAGGAAGTAATGGGCTCCAATTTATTGGAGGAATGCCAACGCTCCAATTTATTGGAGACGGTCCTCTTTTAGAAATCCTCAGGTCGTATACCTTGGTTCTTTCCTTTGGATAGGTTGGGTTGGGGATGTTTCTGAGGGGAGGCCGATTGGAGGCAGAGGAGGCGGTATTCCAAGGCTCTTGGACATAATGATAACCTCCGCCATGGCGATGTTTGAGACTGCTTGGATTACTGTCTGCGGTGGTGGTCTGTTCTTCTTGTGTTCCTCAGTCATCTGGACGACTTCCGATCTGTCACCTGTCACCTGCGCTTTTCCTTTGACGCTGAGCTGCGCGATCGAGGGAGTGTAGCTTACCGTGAAGACGAAAGGCGCTTCAACCAAGGATTCTGTCTTCTGGTCGAGGCCAACTATGTTGATGTTCACGGCGATCTGTACTTGTGGCGGTAGTGGAGTGTCGTTAGCCCAGTAGCGTTCCCCGCTCAGATTTGTGACTTGAATCGCGACTCTTAGCACGACGGAATCATCTGAGAGGCTCTTGCGGCCCCTCTAATATCATTACTTCTTGGTAGGTTCATTCGGGCCATTTCGCTGGTCGATTGCTCTGCTCACTCTCTGGATCATCACTTTGCGACCATCAACCTTCACCGAAAGAATGTCTCCCTCTTTGAAAGGGAAGCTGGAATCGTCTGTCAACTTCGTTGGTAGATAGATTCTCGGCGATCTATACACTGTATCTCCATTGCTAGCCGGCTTCTTGGCTACAGCGAATCGGGTTAGAATCTTCTTGACCAATCGCGACCGCTCACCGACGCATCTTTGTGAGGAAGTATATCTGCGTTTTCTTAAGTAAAGCTTTTAGAATTTGCTTGTGTGGAAGCCCTCGACTGGATTGGATTCTCTTGTGAGATTTTGGCAGTACGCCTCTGAACTCAAAAGCGAGCCGAGGAAGGGATGGCAGAAGAGAGTTGTTGAGAGGGTGGAGTCCGTGGCAGATCACTCGTATGCTGTGGCTTTGCTGGCTTTATACGAGGGAGAGCGCCGGGGATATGATCTAGAGAGAATTCTGAAACTAGCTCTAATTCACGATCTGGAGGAGGCGGTCATGGGGGATCTCACGCCCCAAGACAAGGCGCGCCGAGGGTCGACCAATCTGAAGAGGGATCGAGAAATTGCTATCCGAGAGTTGTTGTCGAAACTGCCAAGCAAGAGTCGTGCATCATATCGCAAACTGTGGACAGATCTGAGAGAAAAGAGGAGTAGGGAGGCTCGCTTGGTCCACCAGCTCGACAAAGTCGAGATGGCATTTCAAGCCCACAAATATGGAAAGAGAACGGGGCAGGGAAAAATGCGCGACTTCTACGAGTCCGCGACTAATGAGACATATGACCCCAAATTGAAGCGCGCTCTAGCGACAATTATCAAGAACTAGACGAGTGGCGCCAGGGCAACCCGTTCTTTAGCAGATTTCGTCAGCTCATCCTTGTGGAAGACATTCTTGAAGTCACGAGTGAGGATGGTGACGTAGTCGGGGATCTCCTCGTCGCTCATGAATTGGAACATGTAACCGCCGTTGTAGGGCGAAGGCTCGCCATCCCTCTTCAGGAATTCGATATGCATCAAGGGGTCTCCCCTCTTGATCGTGATCGGCTGCCGCTCATTGCTCAGGTTTACGAGCTCTAAGGCGAGTCTGCCAACGTAGCCACTGTGAACCTTCGCAGCGTTCAGGAAAGAGAGTCCCATCCTTCCGTATTTGCTCTTAGCAGTGAGATGCGCGACAAATTGCGGAGGCGTGAAGACAACCTCGTTCGACACTAGATTCTGGTGCTCCAAGTAGTGGAGTGTTCGCTCCTCTTTGACCGTCAGAATGTATCCATCGCCATCCAAGAGGCTGTAGTCGAATGGATGAATGCACTTGTAGCTCCGAATGAGCTCAGTGAGTTCGTTTTTACCGATCACGCACATGCTCTCGACCCCCTAACAGGCTAAATTTGACGGTTTCGGTCAAGGACTGCTTAGATGGGAACCTGGACTGTGGATGCTCGGATCAGAACGAATGAGAGGGAGGGCTGGCCGGAGAAGAGCGTGGAATAGTCAAAACCGACTACAAGCAGGATGTCTCCGATTCCGCCAGGAGAAACTGGCAAGGTCACGTTGGTGCTAAGCATGGGGGGCGCCGAAATCGGAATAGGCCGGTGCCCTGGTATGATGACAGTGGAGTTCGAGAAAGTCACTCGGATCTCGTCGTAACGTCCGGAATGAATTGGCGCAGAGGTCACAGTCGGAGGAATCAGCGGGTTAGATAATAGATCGACAGTAGGGAAAGACTGAGAGATGGTTATCCAACCGCAGGCGCCACAGATGCTGCTGTTGACATATCCCACCTCGTGGAGCGCGATCTGAGTAAATCCAACATAGATGTGGCTGATCACGCTGGGAGAGGACAGGCTGAAGAATCGTAGCAGGAGTGTTCCCTGAGTTGTCGCTGGGGCGAAAGCGATTACGATGATGACCAATAGTACGGCGACGAAAAGGATCCTCCTCCACGCGGCGTATGGGTAATTCATCGTCTGGCCGTGGTGCACTGATCGCATCTATTTAACAACAAGATCGAGGGACTGACCCTGACACACCTTGTCGAGGGATGACGATGCTCTACTCGCGCATGGTTGAGACGTATCGGAAGATCGAGGCGACGACCAAGCGCCTCGAGATCACAAAACTTCTCGTTGATCTTCTCAAAGAGACACCTTCGCAGATTATCGACAAGGTCGTCTACCTCACCCAGGGCAAACTTTACCCTGACTACCTCGGAATTGAGATCGGTATCGCCGAGAAATTGGCGATCAAAGCGCTCGCAATCGTTACCGCATTCAAAGAATCGAGAATAGCTGACGAGTACAGACGACGAGGCGATCTCGGGGATGCCGCCGAGGCCCTACTCGCGGGCAAGACCCAGGTCGGCTTGAGGAATGAACGACTCACCGTGGAAGAGGTCTACGGAGTCCTAGACCGGATCGCAAGGTCAATTGGACCCGGATCTGTCGAGTCCAAGATTCGACAACTAACATCGATGGTAAGCAAAGCTTCGCCGATCGAGACGAAATACGTCATCAGAACAGCGCTAGGCCGACTCAGACTAGGCGTGGCTGACATGACACTACTCGACGCCCTAGCACACGCACTAGCCGAGGGAAAGGCGTCAAAGGCTCTCTTGGAACAAGCCTACAACCGTTCTTCCGACCTGGGATTCGTCGCGAAAGCTCTCGCAAGCGGCGGAATTGACGCGATAAGGTCGTTCAAAGTAACAGTGGGCAGGCCCATCAGACCGATGCTTGCCGAAAGACTCTCCGATCCTAAAGAAATTCTAGAAAAAATGAACGGTAGAGCAGCGGCAGAGTACAAGTATGATGGGTTAAGAATCCAAGCGCACCTTTCAAACGGAAAGGTTACGCTATTCTCAAGACGTCTCGAGAATATCACAGACCAGTTCCCGGATCTCCACAGTCTTCTGAAGCAGGGAATTGTCGATGACGAACTTATCCTTGAAGGGGAGGCCGTTCCCGTAGATCCTTCAACAGGCGAACTCCTACCATTCCAACTGGTCTCGCAACGACGTGGACGCAAATACGAGTTGGAGAAGACTATCCAGGAAATACCTATCGCACTCTTCGCCTTCGACCTGCTATACAATGGTGGTGCCGACTATACTCAACTAGAGTTTCCGCGCAGGCGAGAGGCCTTGGCAAAGCTGATTCGGCCCAACGAAAGGCTCGACCTCTCACGCCAGATCATTGTCACCAAGTCCGAACAACTGGACGGTTTCATGCAAGAGGCAGTAGCAGATGGATGCGAGGGATTGATGATAAAGTCGATCGGACCCGATTCGATCTACAAGGCAGGGGCAAGGGGATGGGGCTGGATCAAATACAAACGTGAATACAAGTCTGAGATGCAGGACACAGTCGATCTGGTCGTCGTAGGAGCCTTCGCCGGGAGAGGAAGACGGGGAGGAACGTATGGTGCTCTTCTCTTGGCCGCGTATGATGAGAAGGACGATGTGTTCAGAACAGCGTGCAAGTGCGGGTCCGGCTTCAAGGATGAGGACTTGGCAAAGCTTCCCGAAATGTTGGAGAAATACAAGATCAACCATCGCCACCCTAGAGTGGACTCCAAAATCGTGGCTGACACCTGGTTTGTGCCCGGCTTGGTGTTGGAGGTTATCGGAGCAGAAATAACGCTCAGTCCGATACACACGTGCGGGTTGAACTCGATTAGACCCGGGGCTGGGCTGGCGATCAGGTTTCCGCGATTTACAGGAAAGTATAGGACTGAAAAGTCTCCGGAGGATGCAACAACGACCAAGGAGATCATAGAAATGTACAGAAGTCAGCTCAAAAAATTGAGCGAGACAAAATCGGTGGGAGCGGTCTAGAAACTGAGAGTTGCGAAATACCGGTTTCCAGATAAAATGCGGATTTCCCGGCTTGATGAGAGGAAAGAGTTCTACTCGAGCGAGTTCAAGCTCCCCAAAGAACGTGAATGGTTCCGCAGATGGAAATCACCTATTGTCTTCGCCGCCGTGATGGGAAGGCACACCGGTATTGCTCCAAGTAAATACAGTCGCGAGCGCGATCGGACTATAATCATCGACGAGTACGAGAGCTTTTCCGAAATCAGAAATTATCTCATTGATTTCTTGCCTGAATCGGCATACTATGATCGAAATATCTACAAGGATTGGGAACAGGCAAGGCACAGCAAGAGCGATCCCACTCAACTGGGTAGATCGTTTGGCCAAGAGCTCGTCTTCGACATTGATCCTGAGAACTTTACCTGCCCGATTCATGGAACCCTCGAGGAGAAGATGCAGAAACATCAAGGGCTCTCATTCTGCCGATTCGAATTTCAATTGGCCCAACAAGAGGCTGATCAGCTCGTAGAGATTCTGTCTAGAAAATTCTCAGACATCAACCTCGTTTATTCGGGTAGAGGATTTCACGTCCACATAGGAGATGAAGAGGCTTTTTTCTGGAACAGAAAGGAACGTTTAACCCTGGTTCACTCCCTCACCAAGCGAGGACTCGTGATGGATGAGTGGGTCCCTTCGGGCGGAATGCGGCTGATTCGCCTACCTCACTCGCTAAACGGCTTAGTAAGCAGAGTTGCGATCCCATTGGCTAGGAATGAAATTAGGGTCTTCGATCCTATCGTCGACGAACGCACGATACCGAATTTCTTGTCAGACTAAATGGCCGCTATTTCTTTGGCTTCTTCTTAGCCTTAGTCTTAGTCTTCTTCGTCGAGGTGGACTTTCGAGCTACCTTCTTTGCCTTCGATTCCTTTCCCGCGTAATAATAGTAGGCTTTCCGCTTCTTGGCTTTGGTCGATATTTTTTTGGTTGCCATTTGAATTCTATTTGCAATCTGTACTGTCTTAACGCTTCCGATTACTGTACTTGTCTTAGCAACATGAGAAATTGGGTGAGACTAACAGCTGTCGAGCGCCGATAGGATTCGGCTGTGGGTTACTTCGACGGTTTCGACGCCCGTGTTCAAGAGTATGCAATTGACGTTGAACGAAGAGATCATCCTACGGAAGAACTCCTCTTGTCGGGCGTGGTCGAGGTGGAGAAGGTACGGGTTGAACCAAGGTTCGTTGCTTATTTTTCCCTACGATTCCTTGGGTCCGGCACCGGGACGGATCATGTACTCGCCCTTACGAAGGACTTGGATCGCCTCATCCGAGTTCAGCTTGACCTCTTCCGGACTGTTCTCATCACGTCGTAGCAAGACCAAGAGTCGGATTTTGGCCTCGTCAGCCACTTTCTCTTTGCCGAACAGTCTTTCTCTGGGGACGAGGGCTCTACTGTTGCCGAACGCATAGTAACACCACTGGTATTCGTCGTCGAAGACGCATCGTTGGTTTGTGAGTTTGCATCCGGTGGGACCAAGTGTGAATTCGCAGTTCTTCTTGCTCATCACGACGTTTTCGCATTTGCTCTCGTCGAAGATTTTTCTCAGCCAGGGCTTGTTGAGCTGAGTCTCAGTCCGCATGTAGAGACTCTTCTCAGGCTGTTTGCCAACTAAGTAGCCAAGATGTTCGCCCTCAGTGTGGTCGATATTTACCCAGTCGTCTCCGACGATCCTGCCTTCCGGCCGTTCCGTGAGTTTGAATGCTTGAGTTGTCTTGCCGGTGCCAGTCGGTGCTACGATAATGACTCCCTTGCCTCCGACATCGACGCAAGCGCCGTGTATCGAGTGCGTGTTCTTCGTCTGTTCGAGAATCGCGGCAGCCATTCCAAGTGCCCAGCTCTTGCACTGACCGTAGTATTCAGTGTTGAAGAAGAGGGACTCATGAGTCTCGGGGCAGTAGAACGCCGACGGTTCATGGCCTTCTACGCCGATTGCAGATGTGATCCACGAATGAACAGGTGACGCTTGTGATGCTTGATGCCAGTTGAGGGTCCAGAAATCGTACTGGTGCTTGCTATTGCCCTGGAACTCGATGTTGACCCCGTTCAGGTTCGCCCTTGAACGTAGAGAGTGTGCGCCTAATTTCTTCTCAGCGGCTTCCTTCAGATGCTCGAACTTGTCCCTCGGGACGTTCTTGTCGCCCTTGACTCGTGTGGTTGAGGCGGTGATGTAGTTGTCTAGGGTCACTTGGTAGGGCTCCGAGAGGATAGTGCTGCTATCGCCTCGAATATGACCTTTGCACCCACTGCCGCTGTCTGTCCAGAGTCCAGCTGGGGAGAGACTTCGACCAGGTCGAAACCCATGGTGTTACGGTTCATCGCGGCTTGAACGAGGGTCAGTAGCTCATCGGTCGTGATGCCGTCCGGTTCTGGATTCCCGACCCCGGGGGCGTAGGCCGGGTCGAGGACGTCAATGTCAACGGTGAGGTAGCTGTGGGCGAAGCCGGAGAGGAAAGTCCGGATTCTCTGCGCAGTCTTGTCAAGCGGGTTTTTCCGGATGTCTTGTGGAGTTATGACTTGCAGGCCGGAATCGTGGCAGTAGTCGAGCTCGGGTTTCGAGAAGGCCCGGATCCCAACCTCCATCACATGACTCGCATCTATCCGTTCTGCGACTCTTCGCATGAAAGTAGCGTGGGACAGCTTCTCTCCGAGAAATTCATCTCTCAAATCGAGATGGGCATCCAGATTCACAAGCCCAATGTCGATGGGGAGGGCGTCGATGGCGGCCTTCGTTACCGTGTGCTCTCCTCCTGCCATGATAGGAATCTTGCCGGCAGCGGTTAGTTCTCTCCAGACCACGGTAATTCTCCGAAGGGTTTCATTGAGATCGTCCACCGTATCGATATCTCCCGCGTCATGAACCGGGATATTCTCGAGGTCCAGGTTGGATCGGATACTGTAGAGTTCAAGGTTGGCCGATACGTCGCGCAGGGCAGAGGGAGCAAATCGTGAGCCTGGTTTGTAGGTGCTGGTCCGGTCGAAGGGTACCCCGAAGAAGACAAAACGGGACTTTTCCAGAGGAGACGATATTCCTGTGAAAGCCGGTCGAGCCGAAAGATAGAGTTGGGAGTAACTCATGGCTGTCCGACTCGACATTGATACCGAATGTAAGGCTTATTTTGGGAGGTTACGAGGCTTGTGCCGGATTCGAGAGATGTCCAAGCAGACGCCCAAGCAAGAGGCAAAGGAGGAGACCGCGGAGGCGGCGGGTTTTAGGCCGGTTGGACTCTCGATCTCATCATTCTTCTATGCTCTGTCTGGAATCTACTATCTCACCTTTCCGATTGTGGCGCAAGACACTGGCGCGTGGCACTTGTATGTGATTGGCGCCGCATCGCTGCTCGGAAGCTTTGGAGTGTTCAAGATGGCAAGATGGGGTCTTTGGTTGGGGCTGCTTCTGTTTCCTCTCCAGATTGTTGCTCCCGCGTCTACGCTGTTGGCAGTAGTGTCGTATCCTGGACTCTGGCAGCAACCGATCGCTATCGCATTCATCGGATCGTTGTTCGTGCTCATGTTCTTCGCTTCTCTGACCTTTCTATTGGTCCTTGACAAGCGACGCAGCTTCAACTAGGTTATCCGTAGCCTGCTGAGAAGTCGAGGGTGCGGCTGGGGTAGGAGATTCTGTCGCGTTTGCCTTTGTCTTGTTAGAGTAGCATCGGGCACAAGAGGTCAATGGTCTTCGACCCTTCGTTCTTGCTTGGACAAGTTGGAATCCACATATCTTACACTTGGTCTGGGTTATGGAGAGATTTCCGAATTGTGGAAGAGGCAGGGTGAATCTGCATCCCTTCTCGTATCCCGTGCAGCCAATGAATCGCTTTCCAGAGGTTCGGCTTCGAATAATCTTCAGTTTTGATCCGCATTGGGGGCATGGATAGTCAAATGTGAGGCTGGCGATTCTAAGGGATACCACCACTTCTGCTAGCTGGGACCCTATCTCGTCCTCTCGCGCGATCAGATCGAGCATTATTGGTCGAAGATGATCGAGTGTCTCGGCTATAACATGGCTTCTGGTGGTATTGAGCGTCTGAATGTTGTCCATCGAGGTTTCAAGTCTGGCTGTGAATGCTGGGTCAATTATCAGCGGACAATACTTGTTGAGAAGTGTGACGATCATTAGCGCGAGGGGAGTTGCTTCTATCCGGATATTCTTGATGTAGCCTCGGCGATATAGAATCTCAATGATCTCAGCCCTCGTAGCCTTGGTCCCAATGTTCTCCTCCTCCATCTTTCGAAGCAGGCTGCTAGGGTTGTATCGGGTCGGAGGCTCGGTGAACTTCCGCATGGATTGAATCTTTGTGATCTTTATCTTGTCGCCAACTTTGAGGTCGGGCAGTTCCTGGGACTCGTCTGACGCATAGGGTCTGTAGAATTGGATCCAGCCCTCATGCAGGAGACGGGTTCCTCGTAGGAAGAATCGGTGCGGCTCTTTCTTGAGAGTGAGCTTCGAACTCTCTCGGAGGCTGAGCTCGCCGAAGGCGGACATGAAACGTTTGATGATTAGGTCGAAGAGATTTGCTTCTGGCTGGATAAGAGGCCGCTTGGGAGATTCTCCAGTCGGATAGACCGCTGGGTGCGCGGGATCTTCCTTGGGACCTTGATTAGGGCGAAGCGAATTTTTCAAAACCAGTTTTGATACGAGGGAGCGGTAGCGAGCCATGTTCGATATGCCACGGAGAATCTCCGAATATCCGATGTCGGGAGGCAGCTTCTGGCTCGAAGTACGGGGATAGGAGATCAGCGCCTCAAGGTACAGCTTCTCTGCTAATGCGAGGGTTCTGGATGGGGTGTATCCAAAGTGCCTGTACGCTTCCGACTGTAGATTGGAGAGGTCGAACGGATAGGGTGGGCTCTGCTGTATGTTTCGAGAGTCCGCGCTCTCGACCGCGAGAACCGCATTCCTGCAGTCTTTTACGACTTGCTCTGCTTCGGCTGTGGTGAGGATTTTTTCCTTCTCGTATTCGAGTGTGTAAGCTTGTCCGTTTTGCGTTACCGTTGCGTCAATTGTCCAGAACGGCGTTGGGGTAAAGCATCGGATTTCCTCTTCTCTGTCTACAACGAACTTCAGGGTTGGGCCTTGGACTCTGCCGGTGGAGAGAGTGAAGTAGCCGCGGTTCTGTTTCAGCGCTGATTCGGTTAACAGGCGTGACAGGTTGATTCCGTATAGCCAATCGATTTCGTGCCGGGAGCGGCCCGCTTCGACCAAAGGTAAGTCGAGGTGGGGCGCGAGTGTCTTGTAGGCGGATCGGAGTTCTTTCTCGGTCATGGTGCTGAACTTCATCCGGAGAGCTTTCGAGTCTGCACCGTGACATGCATATCGTAGGATGGTGTATCCGATCAGCGAGCCTTCCACATCATAGTCACAAGCGTTGATGTAACGGTCAGCCTTGTGGGCGAGTGAGCTGATGACCTGAATCCATCGGGCTAGTCGAGCAGATTTCTTGTCGATCAGGTGCTTGGGCTTCCAGTCGAAATCCCATACCGGGTAGTAGCGGCGGGTGGTGTGGGTCTTCGAGTCGACCGCGTAGAGATGGCCGAAAGCAGAACAGACGAGTATCAATTCACTTCTGTTCCCGCATTCATAGACCGGGACTCCTTGAGTCACGATTCTCCGCGGATCACCGTCCTCGTCGAGCGCCCGTGCCACCCGCGCAGCCGCGTCCGGCTTCTCGCACACAATGAGTGTCTGCATCACTTCCACTCCTGGGAGTGTTGCTGAGGGAACTCAGCGATCTCCTGAGCGTTCCTGCCGGTTGCTCGCAGTCTAGCAACGCGTCTTGGGAAGTCAACGGGTGTGATTCTGCCGAGCGCATCTGCCCATAATTCGTATGCTTGACTTACGCTGACAAACGCTCGAGAGTGGGTTGGACAAAGATCGGCATTGGATTGTTCGGTCGCGCAACTGCCTACGGAACACCGCAAGGAGCGTACAGGCTTCTTGAGGACAATTCGCTATGTTTCATGCTTTCGCTCTCGGGTTTCGGGGTCCCAATTTGTCCTGGACTGTTTCCGTTTTTCGTTCTTCGGGACTTGGAATATTATTCCTTTTCCTTGATGGATCCGGATTTTCACTGGACGATTGTCGAATTTTCGTCCGCGCATTTTCTTGACTGTAAGCTGAGTAAACATGTGTCCTGCTTCATTAGCTGTGGAGAGTTCCAGGACGGAGTCCATCACTCCCTCGAGTTCAACGAGTGCTGATTTCGACGCGGTTCTGCTGACTGCTAGGAAGAATCGACCTTTCAGCTTCTTGAGGCTCGCAGATGTCTCAAGTATCAGGTTGGTCAAGCCGTGTAAGCTTGCTCTCTCTACAAGCTGATACGCAGAATCAACAATCAGGGTGGGTTTCTCACCGTTGACCTCGGCAAGTCCTGAGGATATCGTCATGTCTAGGACGGTGGTGTCGTAGAAATTCTCTAACACTCCGAGGCTGTTGTCAACTTTCTGGGTCTTGGTTATTTCGCATCCGATAAGCTGGAAGAATCCCTGCGCTTCGTCCTTTGATGTGTCCCAGTGCATCGTCTTCATAGTCTGCTTGACGATGTCCGGATTGTCATAAGTTAGGAATACGACCGGGTGCGCGGACTGGAGTGACTTGTAGGCGAGCTCTTCGCAGAGAGACGTCTTACCCGCACCGGTGTCACCTTCCATGAGGACTGTGTCGCCATCCCGGAACCCTCCCGCGGTTAGGTTGTCCAGGTATTCGAAGGGTTCCTCGCGAAACGGATGCTTCATCCTGTAGAACTGTCCGTATCCCAGTGCTCCTCCTACTGCTGCGCCGAGAAGAATCCAGCTGAGAGACTGGGTGGCCCAGGATGTGGATGCAGGTGCGGTGCTAAACTGAATCTTGCTGGTGGAGCTCTGCGACAGATCAAGGGTGTTCCGGATAGTCTGTGATTGGCTGGTCACTTCTAGGACATATTGTCCCTTGGGCAATGCGTGAAAGAGTAGAACTCCTGTGTTTCCGGTTGTGTTTTGGCTGATCGTCTGTCCTGCCAGGGTTAGCGTGATCTTAGCTCCGGATACTGCCTGGCCGTTCGGATCCACGACGACAAGTGTCATGTCGTAAACTTGCAGGGCGACCGGAGCCAGTCCATTCTTCGGATTGAACGTGATTGGTGAAGCGGCCACGTTAATTCCCTTCCAAGTGACGCTTGAAATCGAGTATGTTCCTGCCGGGAGAAGGTATGCTAAGGACGGGTCGAGGGTTGAGGAGGTGCCGTTGGGGTAGGCGAGTTGGATGGCAGATGGTGGTTGTGGAAGAGGGTTGGCGTTTCCGTCGAGGAATCGAGTACTGAAGTCCAGGCTATACACCGTGAGGTGGAGAGGTATCGTTAGGGAGGATGTCGGGTTGTAGTTTGTGGTTTGGTTGACGAGGGATCCTTGCCAGTATGCTTTGATGTTGTAGGTTGCGTTGTCTCGTAGGAGAATATTCTGAGGCGACACCCAGCCTAAGCTATCGGAAGCTCCGTTGTATACTGCTATCGCTCCAACGAACAAGGTGACCGACGCGCCGACAACCGGGACTGGCGCGGGGTCCACGCTTACGGCTTGGAGGTTGAGGAACCACGTCGCGTATATCGTGTAGGAGAGCGAGAGTGCCACCGAGACACCGCTGTTATCCGTCATTGCAAGTCTTGAACTATAGATTCCGCTGAGAGTATTCGACGAATAGGTCCAGTTGAGCGACCATGATCCGGTATAGTTCTGCGCGGACCCTTGTACGCGAGTGAGGGGAGAGTTGGAGAGGAGCGTCGACCCAGCCGGCGAGGTGAGATTCGCTCGGGCCGAGGCTATGTCGTATAGTCCGAGAGCGTCGAATGATGACGTTCTAAGAGTTACTTGTCGAGCAGGCGTCGTCCAGTTTCTGCTGAAAAAAGGCGTCTGGACTCCCGTTTGATTGAGGCTCGAGTAGAAGGTGATTCCCATTCTCTGCTGGAATGTGACTGAGACCTGGCTTGGGTCTGACGAAAAGTCGTAGTAGAGGCTGATCGTGCGAGCGGTGCTTCCGCCAACAGTGACTGTAATTTGGAAATCGAAGATTGCACCAGATTCGACCTGGTACGTATTGCTTGTAAGCGTGATCGTGTAAGCGGCCAACGTTGTAGATATCGGCGTGCCGGAGAGGCTGCCTATAGCTAACGGGACTATCGAGCCTGTCGAAGTGATCTTATTGACGTTGCTAGTTATCACGGTGCCTCCTCCGGTACCAGACGAGGACACGAGATAGAGGACGAATGTGAGTGGTCCGGTAAAACTGACGTTTCCGGCCAGCCCGGGCTGGGAGTAGTAGTGCCATATTCCAGGCGTGCTACTGGAAACTGTTCTCTGATCGGTCTGGGCTGTTCCAGACCATGCTTGGGTAGTGTTCGCCCAGAAACTTGACGTTATCGTGTTCAGCGTCTTTGTGTTCTGGCTGTGGAAAAAGAACGTGGCCGGTTGCGACGTCGCTGGGGCCGCCACACTGGGGGAATGGTTTGGGACTAGGATTATGGCGAGGGCTAGGAGTGTGATCAGTACTGCTTTTGATCCCGAGCTTCTTCGCATCCCTGAAAGTTTCGGCTCTCACAGACTCGGCTGGAAGCACATACCAAAGCATACCGTCACCAAAACCCAGACTACTAGGTAGCGGGAATCGCTTGGTGAAATAATCATGAGAGCGGTGATCGATTATCTCTCAGAGAGTCGTGCCAAATCTGAGGAAGTTTGGTTTGAGGAACTTTGGCGATTGTTGCCCCAAGATCGCGGATGATGCAGCCTCAGCGAGCTGGGGGCAGACAGTTCTACGTAAGAATGTGTCTGCTCTGAATCCAAGAGGTCCCCCCTTAGGAGGGGGGTCGGAGAGGAGATTATTCTGATTCGGACTTTGTTTAGAGTTTTAGGGCTATTTTGAATCTAAAAGGAGCATTCTTCATGATCTGGAAACGAGCAGGAACCGCAAGGATAACGCGCAATTAGCGGACGCTCGTCCATACCCAAAGGCGGTTTTGAACCTGTAATTTTGCGTCTGCCAAGTTCAATGGCCTCTCTTCCGTAATAACAAGACCCTCGTTTGGAGTCAAAGATAATTCGTGTTGACGAGGACTGAAGGTCTCCGCCGCCTCCGCCGGCTCGTTGCCAAGGTCCGGCTTGAACTGTTTGCTCCATTACCCACGCCAACTCCGGGGTTGACGCGTCGAAGGGTGATGCAGAAAGGCGTCGCTCCAGAAGTCAGGTCTCGCGTCGTGACAAAACTCGTCGAGTCTATCGACGAAGCGGAACGTCTAGCGAAAGAATCAGGGAGGAGAAGCAGATCTGGCGGTGGAGGAATCTCACCAAAAGAGCCGCGAGGAATGGAACGGAAATGGGCCTTCACAAGGTGGCGCAACAATCAGGAAAGAGAAGCAGGTCAGGCGCTGGAGGAAGTTCTCCCAAGGAGCGCTGGTACTGATCCATGGAGGTGGAGGAGAGAGATGGAGGCAGAGTTCGCCGACGACCAGGACAGCTGGCTCAGCATGGCACTAATCACCAGATGCGTGGACCCGAAACTTGAGTATATTCGAGAAGGAGCCATCCTCACCGGATCCTAAGTTCTACGTTGCCGGAGTAGACCTAGGACAGAAACAGGACCACTCCGCAGTAGCTGTAGCGGACAAAGTTGACAGAGGATTCGCCCTGATCCATCTCAAACAGTTCCAGCTCGGAACAGAATATGGGTCCGTAATCGGCTATCTCAAACTCCTCAACGAGAATCTCCACGACCTGCGTCGGATAATGATCGACCAGACTGGCGTGGGAGAGACGTTTATGTCGATGGCGATCAGCTCGGGATTGAAGAACGCACGAGGCATCGTCCTGTCCCAGCCAAAGAAGCAGGACGTCATGACCTTCCTAAAGCATTGTATGGAGGATGGACTCGTCTACATTCCCTACGACAGAGAATTCATGAACGAACTAAACATAGAACGGTTCGGACTAGAAGAAACGGGCAAGCTGAAGTTTTCACACCCTCCAGGGGCCCATGATGATCGCCTATGGGCATTTGCATTGGCAATATACTACGCCAGACTTGAGCCAGCAGAGTACCACCCCGTGGGTGCGGCCGGAGCCCCAGCGTGGAAAGTACGCCCCGCATTCGATCTGAGACGCTTGAAAAGATGATACTGAGCACGTAAGCCGGTAATCCGGGAGACTTCTCTCGGAATCAACGTGAACCGAAATACGCCTTCACACATCCCATGAGATTCCGAAATAGTCGTTTGCGAATAGAATTAAGGTTTCAACGAAACCGAATCATATTTCAATGAGCAGAAATCATAGGTCACTGGTTGCAGTCCTCGCATGCCATCAGTTCAAGAGATCCGAGCGGCTCAACGAGCTCGTAAGAAGGCAAGACGACGAAGAATGTATTTGCTTGGGGCCCTTATCCTAGTAGCGATCATAGCAGTCTCCGTGGTCGTTTACGCTTACATCCAACCTGGAGGTACAAACACCGGGTCACAGGCCGTCGTGTATGCCAAGCTCAACACGTCCCAAGGACTGATAGAAATTGAGCTCTATCAGAACGCGACTCCAAAGACTGTTACTAACTTCGTGAATCTAGCCAACTCAGGCTTCTACAACAACCTCGTCTGGCACAGAATCGTAAGGCAATTCGTGATTCAGGTGGGGGACCCGACTACTAGGAACGCTGGAGGCAACAACAACACATGGGGGCAAACCGGCTCTCAACAAACCATTCCCCTCGAGAGCGTTCCGTCTCTTCACAATTATGCCGGATATGTTGCCATGGCCCATCTGCCGAACGATGTCAATAGCGGCAGTTCGCAGTTCTACATCAACCTAAACGACACGAACAGCAGAAGCCTCGACGGTTCGTACACTGTCTTCGGAAAGGTCACTACTGGCATGAACGTGGCGCTTTCGATAGCGAATGTCCCGGTTTACTCCGGATCGAATCAACCCATCACCCCAGCGTATCTTACATCCGTCACAATCTCAAACAGCCCGTAACAGACTAATGGGCCCTCGACCTCAAACACCGACTCACTAAGCGACCTCGTGATGGAAACGCTTTGCCCACGGTGAACTTGTCACTTCGAAAGGAACAATCAAGGTCGAGCTTTATACGACTCAAGCCCCTAAGATGGTCAGCAACTTCGTCAGTCTGGCTGAATCAGGTTTCTGCACCAACCTGACATGACACAGAATTGTTGGGGGATTCGTGATCCAGACCGGAGATCCGAATACAGAGAACGGAGGCGGCAACCGGTCGACTTGGGGGAAGGGGTGGGTCCTCGCAGACCGTTCCTTTAGAAGTTCACCGTACTCTACGCAACGACATTGGCTATCCTGGTATGGCGCGCGCCACTGACCCCGGTCTACGCAGATTAGAATAGCCCATTGTATGATCAGCCGATTAAACCCGTGTATCTAGTCACTGTTCCGATCTCTGGCAGTTGATCGCGGCTCGCTATCTTGTGACCCTCTTCGGGGTCGATTGTCATAATCTGATCTGAAAGTGAGGCATGCTTATGAGTGACAAACGCAGTGTTTCACGATGGGTCTTGGAGATTGGCCGTCGTTCAGAGTGTTGAACAAGCTACTCAGATGGCAATCGAGTTTGTTGGGAAGTACTATTCGTTCGTCTATCCTGTCGCGGCTACAAAGGAGAATTCACGCTGGATAGTCGACTTGGACATTTCATACTTCAGGCCGAGCTATGTCAGGGTGAAAATCCTGTCCGAAACGGGGGCCCTTGAGGACTTCAAGGTAACCCTGGGTCCACTCTTGTAGTCTAATCGGCGTGGCACCGACAAATGACGCCTCATCTACTTTTTTGTAGAGATCTCAACCATAACTGAAACGCTTCAATGCGACGTTAGCAACAGCGATTCCCTGGATCATGGTCGGCATAGAGATACGAATTTCTGCGGGAGACTGTCTGTTGTTGTTCGTTTTGATCTGTTTTAGCCATTCCTTGGCGTGATCGAGCACACGGATTGACATTTTTTGCCTCTGCAAGGAAACCGATCATCCTGCTAAACCATTCCAGAAATTCTAGAGGAGTTGCGCAACATTGCAGAAGTTCATTTCTCCACGCTTACTCGATTCATGGGAAAGCGTTTTAACCCTATTACCGTAAAAATGTCAGCTACACGGTTTCAGAAATGGCTGACAAGAGAGCAGTATTGATCGTAGTCGATGGAATGGGCGACAGGCCGCTCATCGACCACGACTACAAGACACCCCTAGAATACGCAAACACACCCAATATGGACCGACTCGCCAAAGGAGGACTGGTCGGATTACTAGATCCAATTTCTCCAGGCGTACGGCCCGGTAGTGACGTTGCAAATCTAGCACTATTCGGCTACGATCCGGCCAAGTACTATACTGGGCGTGGACCACTGGAAGCACTAGGCGCGGGCATAGACCTGGGACCCAACGACATTGCGTTCCGAGCCAATTTCGCAACCGTCGACGATGATTTCCGCGTTGAAGACAGACGCGCGGGGAGAATCCGTAAGGGCGCGTCGAAACTCGCAAAGTCTGTAGGCGAGATCAAGGTCGAGAGCGTTCCTGGGATCAAGACGATTTTCAAACCAACCGTCGATCACAGAGCAGTACTAGTTCTCAGAGGGGAGAAACTCTCGAGAAATGTAACCGATACTGATCCTCAGGAAGAAGGATTGAAACTGGTGATATCCAGAGCTACCGACGGCTCGGAGGAGGCAAAGAGAACCGCAGCGGCCGTCAACGAATTTGTAAAGAGATCTCACGAAGCTCTAAGAGAGCATCCGCTAAATCAGGAACGCGCAAACGATGGCGAGAAGCCTGCAAACATTGTATTGACAAGAAGTGCGGGGACACGTCCTTCGCTCCCTAGCTTCAAGTCAATGTTTGATCTCAGGGGCGCGTGCATCTCAGGAACGGCTCTCATCAAGGGTATCGCAAGTGCCGCGGGCATCGATGTTATTGATGTCAGAGGAGCGACTGGCAGCATGAAGACAGACTATGAGGCTAAGGCGAAGGCCGTAATTGAGGGAGCCAAGGACAAGAACTTCGTCGTCGTCCACGTTAAAGCCCCGGACATCGCGGGCCACGACGCCGACTTCAAGGGCAAGGTCCGAGCCTTAGAGGAGGTTGACACACTCGTGGGACACATAATCGATGAGGTAGACATTGGCGCCAACTACGTAGCGCTTACATCAGACCACGCGACGCCTGTCGGATACGGATTTCACACCGGCGACCCCGTCCCAGTAGTAATCGCAGGACCAGACGTCCCGGCAAGTAGAGTCCTCAAACTCAGCGAAGCCAGCGCAAGCCGCGGAAACCTCGGACGAATACGAGGATTAGACCTGATGCCCATCCTCACCGACCTAGTGGGACGAAGCAGACTATACGGGTCCTAGACTCTTCAGCTTCCGAGGACCCTGTGCATTCCTCGTACATAGTTTGTACGACCTAGCACAAAACTTCACGCTCGTCAAAGCCTAAATCTTCGCGGGCTTCTGACTGCGTGATGAAACCCGAGACTCTGGGCATCTTCAGTTTCTTAATCTCGTTGATAGCCTTTCAGCTTTTGGGACTTTTGTTCTATGCTTCAGCTCTCTCATACTCTTCCAGTTTTTTCGGGGCTAGCACCGCTAGTACTATTCTACCTCTCATTGTCATTTTCACGATTATTGGAGCCGTACTGACGGGGCTGAAGGTCTACACCCTTGAGAGAAGCTAGAGTGTGAGTCGGGAGACCGATCAAACGAATTTGGAATTAGAGCGTTTACACCTTACAATCAGACAACACACTGCTCGACTGAGCGTTTGAATCTCTTCTAGACCACGGAGTACTGGAAGTTCTTCCAGATTCCCGTCGCGCCTTGCCCGTGAACGGAGACGCTCCCTTTCGAAGGGTCGATTGGATTGAGAGTGAACAGTCCGAACCCGAGCGTTATCTCGCCCAGCGAGACTGGTATTCCTTCGGCCTTGAAAAACGGTCTTCCATCGACATGCCACTTGGCCGTTCTCTTCGCATCATCGAGTCTCACAGAATAATGGTGCATTTTACCGGGTTCAGTGCGGAGCCCTGAAAACGGCGATTCAATCAGATACGTGAAAGCGGTCTTCTCATCTGTGAGGCCTGGAATCAATAACCGCTCGTAGATCGCACCAATCTTCCGTCCTGTCGAAATGAAGTCGAAGATCATCCCCGTTGAGAAGTCCATGACATTAAAGCCGGAGAACCCGTCTCGAAGGTCATCGGCATTGCCACGATAGGTCTCCGCCCCCATCTCGACCTCAAAGACAGTCTCAGCATCCTTGGACACCGGCAGTGTTCTAGTAGATCCATAGAGCTGCTTAGGATCGTCAAACATGTGAACGTGATCGTGCTTACGTGTGAACGGATCGACCGTCACTGCCAAGCCTCCGTTCCTCGCTTCTAATCTCGCCGTCGGCTCTTCCCACGACCAGGTCTCACCATTCCCCATCGGGAAGCTGAGGATTTTCCACTTGGAAGGGTCTACGCTGCCCTTGGACATATCGTCGTACATTGCGGCTTCAGTCTTCAACAAGACGGATCGGTACCTCACGCCGATGACGAGCGGATATAATTGTTCTGAAAGACAGAATTTCAGAATTCAGATGTCTACGTAGGGTTAGCGCAGTTACCTGAGTTACCTGCTCGTCTTTGTCTTTTTTGGCCGGCTTCTGGGAGGGATTCGGGCTTTCGACGTTTTTCGAGTTGAGCGCTTCTCATACTTTGGCTGGTAAAGTTCGACCTCCAAGTCTCCCGGCATTCGTAAGTGAGTCAGCAGTCCCCATCCTTCATCAGTAGTCCCTGAAGAAAATTCGACTCCACGTGATTTCAAATCCTCAACAGTCTTGTCAATATCGTCGCAGTAGAAGGAGATCGAATGGTAGGCCTTGTCAGAGAGATGAACCCCTAGATCAGCCTTCGGAAGGTCGAAGATAAGCCAGCCCTCGCCTATGTCATTATGAGCAAGTCCCAGCTTATCCCGAATAAACGCTCGCACTTCTTCGGGATTCGGTGTATAGAACAAGCCATGCATTCCTTTGATCATTTGACCTCGGAACATCGTTAGTGTTACGCTGAATGTTTAAGCCTAGAGATGAAGTCAGGGAGCGACTAGGTTTCCTGCGAAGCGGCCCTGTACGCTGTCAAAGGCCTGACTCTTCGGTAGACGAATCTGACGAGCAAGTAGAAGCTGAAAACTAGCGTTGTTATGTAGAAACTCACTGGATAAGGGGGCCCGTAATACGCAATTGAAAGGCCGAGCCAAGTCGCTATCAGAGCAATAGTCACGGAGATCGTCATAGCTGTACGAGGTCGATTGGCTAATTGTTGAGCGATTGCTGCTGGAGTGACCATCAGCGAGAAGATGAGAAGTACGCCTACCACTTGCACAGCAATGGAAGTCGCAACTGCGACCAGAAGCATAAACACTATACCAAGTAAGAAAGTGGGCATTCCCTTAGCTTCTGCTACGTCCTCATCCAAGGAGGAGAATAGAAGAGGTCGATACACAACCACGACAACCGCCAAAATTATCACGCCGGCGGCAAGAGTCAGAAGCACATCGCTACTACTAACGCCAAGTATTTGGCCGAACAGAATAGAGTATGTTTGGCTCGAATTCCCGGCGTAGAGACTGATGAAGAGTACCCCTAGGCCGAGCATGAACGCAAGAACTGTGCCGATGTGAACGTCACGATGTGCGGCTCGAGGGCTGAGAACTGCCATTGCCGAGCCGCCTACCCCCGTAAACAGTAGTAGACCGTAAACGGGACTGACAGCAAACAAGACGGCTCCGGCCGCTCCAGCGAATCCGATATGGGAAAGAGCGTGGGCGGCAAACGACGACCGGCGCAGCACGACAAAGTAGCCGACAATGCCTGCGATGACTGCGACGATTGTGCCGGCTTCAATTGCATGTTGCATGAATGGGTACCGAAAGAGTTCCTGAAGATCAGTAACGAAATTTACGCTGAAGGGCATGCTATTCGTCACCGTGGTGCTGTTCAATGCCTACTATCGCAACATTACCCCTAGAATCATGCAGAACCTCAACGGGGACTCCGTAGAGCGCTGTGAGAGATTCTGATGTCAAGACTTCTTCCGGCCTTCCTGTTGCAACTTTGCCATTCGCGATAAATATCACCTTATCGAGAAAAGGTAGAAGGGGATTGATGTTGTGGGCTATCAGCAGTGCTGTCACGTTTCGTGATCGGACTACGCTATTCACAAGCTGAACCAAGTCCTTCTCATGCCTTAGATCTAGATTCGACAACGGCTCATCCAGCAGTAACAGTTCGGGACCGCTCACCAAGGCCTCCGCAAGAAATATCCTCTGCAATTCTCCTCCTGACAGGACGCTTAGAGGTCGATGGGCTAGTTCTTGTGCCCCTACATCTTTCATCGCGCCAAGAGCTGTTTCGCGGTCCCGTCCTGAGAGACTGACTCCCCAATTTTTGCCCGAAAACGCCAGTCTCACGAGTTCGAGAGATTCAATATTTGTCTCACTGTCGATCCCATGACGCTGAGGAACATAGCCAATCAGGGGATTGCCACGTCTTGGCTCGGCATTGAATACCTCGATATTGCCACCCAGAGGTTGCTGCAATCCGAGAATCAGTCGAAAGAGAGTGGTCTTGCCTGCCCCGTTGGGGCCGATAATCGCTACAAACTCGCCACGATTAACATTGAAACTGGCCTCTCGCCAGACAGTGTTATTCGAGTAACCTGCTGTTAGATTTCTGGCAGAGACGACTTCGGGAGCTCTCGTGTTCAGTCATCAATGTCCATAGGTTTGTGAGTCGAGAGCGCGCTGAAGATCGATCAACTCTGCGTTCATCCAATCTTGGAAGCGAATATCGGTCGGTTGAACGGTCTCTGTTATGCCTACAATTGGAATCAAATGTGCAACGGCCTCAGCCTTGAGCATTATGGTAAGTTGTGTCGCAGTTTGCTCATTGAATACCAGCATTGTTGCGTTTACAGGCTGAGTGCTGTTGATGATCTGTTGTTCAAACATGATTCTGTCAGGAGTCGTCGGATCGTTTCCTTCGGACACTGCTTTCATGAATTGGGGAGGAGAGATGAGGCTAAGGCCAGTCTCCTCGGCAAGATAGACGAAGATGCTTTCCGTCGATGCTACAGGCCTCCCCGCATACTTTGCAGCAATCTCGTTGATCCGACTATTATATTGTCTGAGGGACACGTTCAGACTTGAGTATAGCTGTCCGTAGTACGCGGCATTGGTGCTATCGACGGTGACAAGGTCTGAATAAATCGCATGTACAGTTTTATTTACATAACTCGGGCTATACCAGAAGTGCGGGTTGTCCCCAGCCTGTTTCCCAAGGAGATTTGCTACGTTCAAAACTTTCTGACTCGGGTTATTGTTTGCTGAAAGGAGTCTTAGAGCCCAATCGTCATAGCCAGCGCCGTTAACAATGACGAAATTTGCGTTCGCAATCGCCCGAGCGTTCGCCGCATTGGTTTCGTATTCGTGAGGGTCTGCGTTCGGATCGGAAACGATACTCAGCACCTGCGTGTGGGTTCCTCCGAGCTGTGACACCAGGCTGCCCCAGAAGTTTTCGGCGGCGACAACTTGTACCTGGTTTGAACTCGTTTGGGATGCAGGCCCGTTGAAGTACAATCCGGCTGCCGTAGCCGTTAAGAGGATGACAGCTAGGACCGCGGCGATGAGATATCCTCTTCCGATTCCGTATTTCTCCATGAACTGTGAGCACAGGAGTGGGGCAAGTGGCTATTAAGTATTTGTCAAACATTATTAACTTCCGCATTTAACGTCGCATATTCAATACTGAACTCTGCTATCTGATCATCATAGCTCCTTTAAGCCGTTACGACCTTCTACCGCGGGTGGATTGACTTTGAACCTACGTTAATAGCAATTGGCTAAAAGCTATATAATTATTGTTAACCATCTCCGTGGTGTCGAAAATGGCAATTGTCAGCTTATCCTTTCCCGATCAGATGATAAAAGAGATGGACCAGATCCAGAGATCGGGAGGATTCGCCGGTCGATCCGAACTCGTGAGATCAGCAATTAGGTTGTTGCTGGAAGACTCCAAAGAAAAGAACGCTCTCTCGGGACACATGAACGCCATCATAATTGTAACTCACGACGAGTCCAACGAAGCGCCGATAACAAGGCTCAAACACGAATTCGATGACATCGTGAAGACACACATCCACAACAAGATCAGCCAAACCAACTGCGTCGAGCTCTTCCTCCTAGAAGGGGATGCAAAGAAAGTGGGGTCGATGGCCCACGAATTCCAGAAAGAGGACAAGTTGAAGAGCGTCAAGCTCGTCATGATCGAGTAAATGTTAACCGTTAGATGTACGTCTACGCTTCGGAAGCTTTAGGATCCTGCCTAGGCGTCGCCAGGCTGTTCAGTTCATCAAAGGCGACCGCACCGTCGACAAGGTTCTGATAAGTTCCTTCCTCCAACACCTCCTTGGAGGCGCGCTTTAGGAGACCCATCGCCGCATACGAAGCACTTGGGCCAAAGCTAACGCGAGCAACGCCCAGCCTCTCCAGCTCGCTGACAGGAGGCAACCCCTTTCTAACCATGACATTGATGGGAAAATCAAGCTCCTTCACAAAGCGTTTGATAGAAACTGGCTCAGTCAGACCCATAGGATAAACGCAATCAGCCCCCGCGTCTCTGTAGGCAACGGCACGGCGAACAGTTTCTTCGAACTTAGCCTCATCGTCACCGGTTCCAAATCTCAGCGCGTCGGTTCGAGCATTAACTATGAGAGGAATATCTGAAGTTTCACCAAGTCTTCTGATGGCTTTGACATTCTCGACCTGTTTCTCGACAGGAAAGAGCTTCTTCGTTGCATGAGCGAAGTCTTCGATGTTTATTCCGATTCCCCCCGCTTTCAAAATCGCCTTGACAGTGGCCACCACTTCATTCGTAGTCTTACCAAATCCAGCGACGATGTCCACCGAGAGTGGGACCGACAGGACCCTAGCTATTCTTTCGACAGCAGACACGAATTCATCACGACCCATCACCTCACCGTCCGGGTAGCCGAGCGATATCATGAGCCCAGCACTAGACGTTGCAACCGCGGGGAATCCCTCATTTTCAAAAACGCGTGCGCTTGGGACATCCCATGCGTTCGGAAGAATCAGTATCTTCTTCCCATAGTGGAGTTCACGGAAATCTTGGGCTCTATCCTTCTGAGACCGCAACATAGGTCCGACGAGCTGCTAGTCGCGTTTCGTTCCATCTATCTGCTTTTGCGTCGAGAATTCGTTGAGATCTTGCCTAGCTTGGTCGTCAAATTTCCTCTCCAACACGTCGTCCGGGGGACGAAGCTGCTTGCCAATTCTCCCAGTCCTTAGATCGGCGACCATGTGAGCAAACTCATGGCCTAGGGTCAGTAGTGGATCGCGTGCTGCTCTGAAGACTGTGATGAGGAACTCGACATGACCGCCTTTCTCGCGGTATGAGAGCAACCCGTCATAGTAGCCAGGCCTGCTTCCTCTTACAGGCGGAGGAGGCTTTGAACTGTATTCGATGAATACTCGACTCCTATCAACATCATACTTCTCACATAAGAATCCTAGGAAATCGGCGAAGCCTTCCGGGTACTGAGTGGAAATCACGTGGCATCACTAACCCTAGCTCAGCAATCGCCCTCTCAGGGTTCCAGATGGAAGAGTCTTATGAAGGAAACGCCTAGCTCGGTTAGCTCTAAAGAGAATCTAGAGGCTTAAGCTTTGATTTCTTGGGAGGACGCCTACAAAACCACACCTCCGTGGGATATCGGCCGTCCTCAACCCGCATTTGTAGAACTTGTCCGCGCTGGCGAACTCAACATGGGCGGGGTGCTCGACGTCGGCTGTGGGACCGGCGAGAACTCTCTGTACCTCGCCGAGAAGGGATTCTCAGTCGTCGGTGTCGACCTTTCAACCCGCGCCATCGATGCAGCGAAAGCGAAAGCCATCGAGAGGAAATTGAAAGTTTATTTCCGAATTGCAAACGCGCTCTCGCTAGACTTCAAGAACGGTTATTTCGACAACGCCATAGATTCAGGTCTATTCCACACGTTCAATGACAACGACAGAGTCGATTTCGCGAGCGAGATCGCGCTAGTCCTCAAGCCGGATGGAAGATACTTCATGCTCTGCTTCAGCGACAAAGAGCCCACAAACTGGGGCGGACCACGGAGGATTACCAAGGAAGAAATCGAAACAACGTTCTCCCCATTTTTCGACATCAACTACATTCGGGACGCCTATTTCGCTACTCGAATCCATAATAACGGTGGGAGAGCCTATCTGACATCGGCAACGAAGAAGTCTGGTTGATACCGCGACGCTACACAAATCGTCTCAAGAATACCGGCCTACTCGTCTTTTTCCTTTCTGACTTGTTCCTTTACTGATTTGAAGAACTCGGAATTCTCAATTCGCCCAGCCTCCGAGTGTACGGCGTCAAGGTCAATCTTGAGTCTGGTGCTTGTTATCTTTCTCCTCTTGAAGACAAGAAACGCCGCAATTAGAAGTGCCGCTATTATCGCGGCAATGATACCAAAGTAGTAAAGCGGGAAACTAGCTGCCGAGTTGTTTTGAATGGTGATCGCTCTTGTTGCTGCGCCGGTGTTAGGAGGAGATTGTGAGTCTGATGCCTTAACGACTAATGACCATAGTCCGCCAGTGTCCGATGAACGTACTGTATACGTGCCTACCCACAATCTCAAGTTGGTATCGAAAATCATTGGGATTGAATTGTTGACTGCTGGTGTTCCGGCGTACAGCAGGAATCCCGCGACCGTACCGGATTGGAAAATTGTCCCGTCGGGATACGCAATGGTCGCGTTGAACTTGAGTTGCTGGTCAACCCCGATGCTGGTGTTGGCGGTGACGCTGATACCCATGCTGGCTGGTGTCAATTGTGGGCTATTCGTGACCTTCACTCCGGGCCCAGTGTTTCCATATGCGTCGCTGTAGGCATGTCCCGTTAATGTCGCAGTCCAGACACCTGTCTGATTGGTTATTGCGGTGGTGTAGCTTGCGTTAAACGTCTGAGTCAAGCTGTCGTATATTGCAGTGAGAGTCACGTTGCCCCCTGTGGGTCTTGCTAATGTCAGAAGAGCGACTCCCGTGGTCGGAATGGAGGCGTCGGGGTAAACAGGCTGGAAGGAAAATTTCATCGTTTCAGTCCTCTGATATGTGGATTTGGAAGACAAGATTCCTGCGACGGACATAATCGCTACTCTTACCGAGAAGGTCTGAACATCGGGTGGGCTCTTCACGGTACTGGAACCGGTCAGGGTCACGATGTAGTTGTCAATCGCGCTGTCAACGGGTATCTTCCAACTGTCGATAGCGAGACCAGTGACGGTTGCGAAGATCGAATCCGAAAATACAATTGTCGACGTTGTCTGCGTCCTTATCGTTACCCCAACAGGTTCGGAGGCGTTGTATCGGCTACCTTGAAGATTGACAGTCTGAGTTCTCTCATATGCTGGATTATCAGTAACACCCAGGATGAAAGAACTCGTGGCAACGGAAGGCATAGCGAAGGGGGCTAGTTGATCAACCGACGCCGAATACTGACCGGCCAGCGAATTCGAGCCTGAGAATGACACGCCTGGATAAGGCACCAGAATGCTGAACTGATCTTGGCCGGGAGATGTAGTGTAGTTGATCAGCTGCGACTTGAATGTTGTACCCGACGGATCCCTCACCGAGAACCTGAACACGAACGCAGTGCTAGTCGTAACGGGATTGAATTTGACTGTGAGGACGAGAGAGACAATACTGCCTTCTTGAGAATACGCCGGCACCGGGTTTAGGGTATACGGACTGTCCGCGTGAACCCCCGGCATTAGACCCATTAACAACAGTGGCGACAAGGTCGCCAGGCCGAGCAGTAAAACGTACGAGGTAACCCTATGAAACGGCATAGCATCTTCTCTGAATGGTGGACTGAAACTGAGATTCGTAATGAACGACTAAAGCGGCTCGTAACCTCCAGTACTGACTCGAAGTATCGAGCTGGTTCGGCGTCGCTCTTGCAGCGAAGCTGTGGGCGCTCAGTTGTCAATGGACAAACCAGGGTCCTAAGGTCTACTCGGGCATCGGTGGGGATTGCCGAATTCTAAGCCTGATGGGCACGAGAATGCAAATCTTGACGTCTAACGGTTCCGAGTTCGAGCGGGCGCTGAGACCAGCTAGGGCACCTTCAAACGTCCTGGTAGGGCTCACCCTCCTTTTCTGAGTTTTCGAAGGAGGGTCGGCTATGCACTTGATAGCTTGAGATTGACAGTTCCATCTTTGGATTGACATAACAGTCGAGATCTCTCATACAACGACCCATTGTACAGCTTTCAAAACTGTTGATTCATATTGTCTGAGAGGATAGGACTGGTGGGAAAAGGAATGAAGACAAGACTCGTAGCTCTGCTAGCGGTAGCATTGATTGCCGCAGTATCACCTGCTGTCATGTCCTTGGCAGCAGGCGCAAGCTCGGCAGCGGCGCACGCGAATCATCCAACTGGCCGGCCTGGAACTGTACCCCCGTGCGACTTCGACCATCCAACTTCGCTTCCCCCGCAAGCCTCACCGAACGCTACAGCAGCCCTAGCTGCCCGCGCAAGTCACTGCCCAACCACAACAGCCGCGTAAACAGCATAGAAGAGCGATAACCGATTTCCCTAACCCCCTTTTCTTTTTTGCAACTTTAGTGCGAAAGCGATTGCCTTGACCATAGAGTGTCTAGACAGTTCTGTCCCAGTTGACCCGTTACTTGGGGTACTACCGCGATAGTAACACTTTTATCCTGTCCGGTTCGAGTGTCAGCTACCCAAGAGGAGATACAATGGCATTGAAGATAATGCTCTTCTTCGCCGTGGCGGTTCTCTCTTTGGGAGCACTACCATTCCTCGCACGACCAGTCGCGGCAGACACTAGCACAGGCACACCCGGACAGCCAAACCAGAGTTGTCAAGCCGTATTCCCCACCGGACCACTAACCCCTGCAGGCTTTAACACGGCAGGATTCGCCGTAGCAGATAGCCATTACGCGGGTAACGGACAGAATACCCAGACGCCAGCAAACTCGGCAGCCGTCTCACAGTATGACGTCGCGTGTTTCCAAGCAGGCCAACACTAGAGAACTGCCAAAACCCCCTTTTTTTGTTGGGTGAGGGACTGAGATATTCGCCTCCGGCGAATTCTGGCTTAGGTCATCTCGTAGGGTAAGTAATTTGCGTGTTCTCGACTTGAGCCCATTCCGTGAGAATGCGTTTTCTTCGGCTGGGTCGACGTCATGATATTCTCCACTTCGATCCCCTAACAAACAGGGCGTCAGCGACCAACGACCGATGACCCTTCTAGGGTAGAATCTCAGCGTACAAGATCGCCGTAGTATCCCGACTATTCAACAAAGCCCGCGATCACAAATGATGCGTAGGAAATCCTTCCAGGATCACGTTGAGTGTCCGATAGTCAGAATAGACATCAAGGAGCACTTTCAATCGCAATCATGAAGACTTGCGTTGGTATCCGCATTTCGGACGTCCATTTGAGCATTATCAACGACGATGCGACGTGGCAGCAAGAAACTAATAGAACTTCAACACTATCAAGTACACCTGAGGCCCTCAAGAATGACTGAAGAATTCACACGGGTAGCCGCTACCTCGGAGATTCAGGTAGACAAGATGAAGATGGTGCAGTACGAGGGCCAGGCTATCTGCTTGGCAAACATCATAGGCAAATACTATGCTATCCGAAACACCTGCACGCATATGGGAGGACCACTAGCCCAAGGAAAACTGGAGGGGCATGTGGTTGAATGTCCCTGGCACGGGTCACGATTCGATCTTACAACCGGCGAAGTAAAGAGGGGGCCTGCGCAGACTCCAGAACCAGTTTTCGAAGTCAAAGTCGAAGGTACAAGTATTCTCATTCGACCCAAATAACAACTGTTCCCACAACCCGGTATATTTTGTGATTCGGTGTCCAAATTGCGGAAACGATCTGGTGTATTCTCCAATTCCTCCACTATTCCTATGCTTAGAGCGAATGGCTGGGGACGTAATCACCATCAACATCCGATGCAAACCATGGATTTCAGAAAATGCATCCGCCAGAGACTTGCTCAGGATGACAGACCGGATCGAGAATTTAGCGCCTAGACTCATTTCATAAAGGGGCGAGCCTAAGCTGAGCGAATCTTTAGCTTCTATCGTCGACTCGTCGTTACTTAAATTGCTTTATAAGCGGTCAAAATCATGGGTCTAATCGTCGAACTTGGCGTCCCTGCAAGGTCAGCTCAATCGAAACTCATTCTCTCTCCGTTTCAAGATAGAAACGTGATTTGCGTTGTCTGACAAGGGTAGGGCTTTCATCAATATTGAGAATGTTGTCGCATCTGTCACCCTGAAGCAACGAATAGACCTCAATGCAATAGTCAGAATTTTCCCTGGGGTAGAATATCGACCCGAGCAATTTCCCGGTCTTGTCTATCGTCTGAAGAAGCCGAAGACTGCCACGCTCATATTCAGTTCCGGCAAAATGGTCTGCACCGGATCAAAATCAGAACGCCAAGCACACAAGGCCGTGTTGAAGGTGGTTGACGAACTGAAGAAAGGGGGAATCGTGATCGTTGGCCGACCAGTAATCGTGGTCCAGAACATCGTGGCGTCCGCGGGTCTTGGAGGCACCATCGACCTAGAGAAGGTCGTTTACAGTTTGAAGAAAACAATGTACGAGCCTGAGCAGTTTCCAGGACTAATCTACCGCATGGACGAACCGAAAGTGGTAATTCTGATCTTCGCCAGCGGCAAACTAGTCTGCACTGGGGCGAAAAAAGAGATTCAGGTTCACATCGCAGTCAACAAGCTGCAGGAGACACTCGAGGCGAAGAATCTGATCATGTACGAGGGCCCCGAGAAGCCCCGACTCCCACCTATCCCGACAAAACCAGCAGACTAGGTCGAGTCTCAATTTGTGCGTTGCATCCGCGCAATGAAATAGCCCGCGGTCCGATCGCGGTGGGGATAAAACCTACGACAATCAGCAAGGCCCATCAGACCCGGTGACCCATATTTTTCGAGGATAGGTCGAGTCTCAAATTCTGGATGAGACTTAAGAAATGCTGATACGATAAGTTCGTTCTCCTCAACCGCCAAGGAGCACGTGCAATAAAGGATCCGTCCCTGCTCACAAACGAGCGACGCCGCTGATTCGAGGAAGTGGTGCTGAAGAATCGAATAGCGAGCTACTGACCGGGGAGAGAGGTGCCATTTCATTCTCGGATTCCGATCAAAGACTCCGGTACCTGTGCATGGGGGGTCAATGACGACGAGGTCGAAGCTGTCACCAAGACCGAGATGTGAAACATCACTAATAATCGGTTCCGCTATCTTTACCCCAAGTCTCTGGACCTCTCGTCTCCAACCGTTCACTCTTCTTCTAGAGTAATCGACCGAGACAATACTACCCCGGTTCTTCATCAACTGCGCGATTGCTGCGGTCTTCGCGCCCGGAGCTGCACACAAGTCTAGGACCTTTTCTCCAGGCACAGGAGCTCCAGACTTGACCGCAAGGAAAGAGGCGAGGTCTTGCATTTGGAAAGACCCTGATGAAAAAAATCCTGCGAAGTCTGAGAGAGAGCCTGCGATTGTGTATACTCCGGGCGTAGAGGGGACCTTGGTTAGTCTCTTAGCCAGAACCCCGAGTTCCTTAGGCAGCGTCGTTTTTCCCCGGTTTTTCAGAGGATTAACGCGAAGGTATCTTGGTCGGGTCCTCGACGATAACAACTCCACAGCATCAGCGCGGCCGAAGGTGCGGAAGCAGTAGTCGACCCACCAAACTGGATGATGTGTCTCAAGAGCGATTCTCTCAGAGTCTCTTAAGCCGGAGAGTAGCTGAGTCAGATCGAATGCAGGTAAGGTTCCCAAGAAGAATTCGAGCCTAGGAAGAAGCTCAATTGGAGCAATCGCTCGGAGACTGTGCTCAATTCGTCTTATCTGCCCTTTTGGGTCAAGTCGTAGCATTGCGTAAGTCGTCAGCCGAAACAGGCAGCGAGTGGTCACCCCCATCTTTTCGTCAGGATCTCCATTCCGAACGAGAATGTCGATAACGTCCTGTTCGCTTACTATTCCTAATACCAGAGCTAAGGCTTCTCGTTTGACACTCGTCAGACGAGGGTCCGAGGCTGCGGCCCGCTGAACCGCATCTCGCTCACTAGCACCTCTGCTAACAAGCAATAACGCTCGGTATGCAAGTTTGAACTGGCTTGAGTGATCAGAATCACTCGCAGGTAGCCTTTGGACACGCTTGGATTTCTGCAGGTCGTCCGCGGAGCCGACTTTGTCCCTTGTCAGGTTAACCGGACGAAGAGTAGTTCGTTGTTCGTAAGCGCTTGCCCGCAAGGAGGTGCTAGGAGGCAGTTGCTGGTCAACACCTACAGCAAGAGTCTAGATGGCAGAGCATTTTCAAGACCGAGATTGGCGCAACTAAGGTTTAACTTTCATGCTTCGGATAATCAGGTCCGCGTTAATGTCCAGTCTCGACCAGTACATGACAAAGCCTGAGCCGGTGCCTCCTCCCCGACCGAGGCAGGACCCGAGAGCACTACTAAACTTCAGACCAAGCATCCCGCAGGAATTGGCCGAATCATATTTCGTAGGCGCTGGCTACGATGGTGAACGACGGGCCGTATATCTCAAACTTTACGAGCCGAAATCTCAGAAGATTCACCTCTGGTACGATAACACGGGCCATACTCCGTACTGCCTCTCCAAAGAGTCGCCTGAGGTTTTGGAGAAGAACCAGAGTCTCGTACGACACCCTGGCTTTGTCAAGTTCGAGAGATCCAAGAGATTCGACGCACTGAAAGGCCAAGAGGTTCCGGTTACAGTGATCTACGCGAGAGACCCTCTCTCGATTGGCGGACGTCCTACTGGCTGCATCCGTGACATCATCAAAGCCTGGGAAGCAGACATTCGATACACTGAGAACTACATCTACGATCGCAGACTTGAGCCCGGAATGTCTTATTCCATTAAGCGGGGAAACCTCGTCCCGCTACAATCAGGAAGTAGCTCGATAAACATCCAGACTGTCTTCGAAGAAGCCGATCCAATCTATCAGAGCCTACTCGACCGGTGGCTTCGCTTGTTAGACTTCCCAGTACCAACTTACCGGAGAGTAGCGTTTGACATCGAGGTGCACTCGCCAATCGACACCAGAGTCCCAGATCCCCAAGAGGCAGAGTACAAAGTAATCTGCGCGAGTTTCGCCTCCAACGATAATGTGAAGAAAGCTCTGATTCTGAAACGGCCGGGGCTTGACGTCGAAGATGCTGAGGCTCCCTCTGGGCTGCTCTTGGACTTCTATGAGACGGAGGAGGAGCTCTTATCCGCGATATTCAGGGAGCTGAACGATTATCCGTTTGTCCTGACGTTTAACGGCGATGATTTCGACCTCCGATATCTCTTCCACAGAGCAGAGAAGCTGGGTTTTACACGAGATAAGATTCCCATCGAGCTGGGACGAGAATCAGCAGGGCTCAAATACGGCATTCATTTCGACCTTTACAAGTTCTTCTTCAATAGATCAATCCAAGTCTATGCATTCAGTGGCAAATATAGAGAATCCACGCTCGATGCTATATCGGAGGCACTTCTCGAGACCGGAAAGCTAGAGATCTCGACGCCGATCTCCCGGCTCTCATACTCCGAACTCGCGGCCTACTGCTACCAAGATGCGGAGCTAGTTCTGAACCTGACCCAGTTCGACGGAGAAGTAGTGATGAAACTTGTCACCGCCCTCTCTAGGATTAGCTTCCTGCCAATCGAAGACATGTCCCGTCAAGGAGTCTCAGGATGGATCAGGAGCATGCTCTTCCGAGAACATCGGCTTCGAGGCTACATCATTCCGAGATATGAAGAGATTACAGAATCGAAGGGCTCCACCAGCACGACAGCCGTCATCAAAGGCAAAAAGTACAAGGGAGGCATGGTAGTCGATCCGACTCCTGGAGTACACTTCCAAGTCGCAGTACTAGATTTCGCGTCGCTATATCCTTCGATCATCAAAACCTGGAATCTTGGCTATGAGACAATCCTCTGCAAACACCCTGAAGACAGAACAAACAAGATTCCTGGCACAGACCACTGGGTCTGCCGGAAAAACCGCGCTATGGAGAGCCAGCTGGTCGGATCACTACGAGATGTCAGGATCAGATGGTACAAGCCGCGATCCAAAGAGAAATCGCTCGACCCATCCACCCTTAGCTGGTACCAAGTCGTCCAGAACGCGCTCAAGGTCGTTCTGAACGCAAGCTACGGCGTATTCGGAAGCGATAGGTTCTCGCTATATTGCCCACCATTGGCCGAGTCGACTGCTGCGGTTGGACGATTCGACATCACCAGCACCATACAGGAGGCTAAACGTCTGGGAATCGAAGTGTTCTATGGCGACACTGATTCCCTCTTTCTTGGGACCCCGGACAGGTCAAAACTGGACGATCTGATACACTGGTCCAAGAAGGAGCTCGGCATGGAATTGGAAGTCGACAAGAATTATCGCTATGTCGCTTTGAGCGAGCGTAAGAAGAACTATCTCGGCGTACTTCCAGACAATCGCGTTGATATCAAAGGACTGACGGGCAAGAAGAGACACACCCCAGAATTCATCAAAACGACTTTCAATCAGCTTATCGAAATTCTGGGCCAGGTCCAGACCTACCCGGACTTTGACCAAGCCCGGATCAAGATCAAGGACCTCGTTCAAGACTCATACAGCAAGCTTCGAAATAGGAAATACTCGATGGAGGACCTGGCGTTCAATATGATGATTGGCAAAGCGGTCGCTGGCTACACGAAGACGACGCCCCAACATGTGAAGGCCGCTCAGCAGCTTAGCGACAGGGGCAATCAGATTAAGGCTGGAGACTTGGTTAGTTTCGTAAAGGTGACAGGTAGCTCCGGAGTCAAACCGGTGCAGCTTGCCAGCATCCACGAGATAGACGTGGAAAAATACACGGAATACATTCGCTCCACTTTTGAACAGGTTCTAGACGCAGTAGGACTCGACTATGAAGAACTCACCGGCGCAAAGAAGCTAGAGTCATTCTTTCCCGGAGCCAGCTAGAATTATGCTAACCATTTTTCCTGTAACCAGAATTCCGGATATCAAGAAAGGAGACGACCTAGGTAAAATGATCGTGAGCAGGGTCGAAGACCAAGGAGACGAGTTTAAGCAAGGAGACATCGCGGTAATCTCCCAGAAGATCGTATCCAAAGCCGAGGGAAGAATACTTCCCCTCTCAAAGATCACTCCTTCAGAATTTGCCGAGACAATAGCGAACGAGACTGGAAAGGACCCCCG